>ERZ1370068.5872-contig-4877_pt1 | contig 54656 bp, 77 predicted proteins | sample MGYA00561227_ERZ1370068 | MGnify/ENA primary metagenome ERZ1370068 (study PRJEB38410, sample SAMEA6850437) | metagenome | study: Metagenomic assessment of the ecological functions of the soil: analysis of the soil microbiota associated with the... | reverse complement strand
ACGCCGCTGATTCAGTTACGTATTGCTGAAGCAACCAGTAATACGCGTGGCCTGCCGCGACGAGCGATGCGGCCGCGGCACGATGACGATCGTAGCGTTGCGACTGGAAGTACGGCGCGTGCGGTCCACCGATGCCGGGTCCTTCATCCCAGTCGAGACCAAGCCATCCCATGCCATCGAGAATGCCGGTGACCATCTCGGCCGACGATCGCTCGGCGTCGGTGTCTTCGATGCGCAGGATGAACGCGCCGCCGTGGCGGCGCGCGTACAGCCAGTTGAAGAGCGCCGTCCGCGCGCCGCCGACGTGAAGGTAGCCGGTAGGCGAAGGAGCGAAACGGACGCGTGGACGTCTGCGACACGCAGGTTATAGGTTGACTAACCCTGACGCCTGACCTCTAACCGTCACGTCAGGCTCGCAGGTTCAGAGTCGCCGGCGCGCTCAAAGTGGCGGGCGCGCGAACGACAGCGAGACGAACGCGATGAACGCGAGTCCGGCCGCGCCGTAGAACGCGTACGGTACGAGCCGGTCGCCTGAGTACCGCGCGCGGCGATGAACGGACCGACGATGCCGGCGACGCCCCAGGCGGTGAAGAGCGCGCCGTAGTTCATCCCGAGGTACCGTGTGCCGTAGAAGTCGGCGGTCGTCGACGCGAAGACCGACAGCTGCGTGCCGTAGCACCAGTAGCCGGCCGGCGACCAGCGCGTAGAGCGCAGACGATCTGGCTCGACGCCCATGCCGAGCGCCGACATCACCAGCAGCGAGCCGACGATCATCACCTTCAGCGTCGTCAGCCGGCCGAGTGAATCGGACAGCGCGCCCGGAGAGGATGCGGCCGCCCGCGTTGCCGAACGCCGCGATCGTGATCGCGAACGCCGCGGCCTCCGGGGTCAGTCCGACCGAGCGCATGAACGGCACGAGCTGGCTGATCATCATCTGGCCCGCCGTGGTGCCGAGGCAGTAGCGCGATCCACAGCGCGGCAGAACGTCGGCGTGCGCGATCATGTCGCGCGTCGCGCATGTCGATCGACGCGCGCGTGCGCGCGGCCACGGCCGGCGCCGCCGCCGGCGCCTTGTAGCCTGCCGGCGGGTTCTTCAGCAGCGCGGTGCCGATCAGCCCCATCGACGAAGAACGCGGCGCCGAGGATCTGGAACGTCGTGCGCCAGCCGTAGGTGCGAATCAGCTGCGTCGCGACCGGTCCGATGATCGCGGAGCCCGCGCCATAGCCGCCGACCATCAGTCCGACCGCGAGCCCGCGTTTGTCGGGAAACCATTTCGACGCGACGGGCGTCGGCGCGGAATAGCCGAAGCCGTTGCCGACGCCGACGATGACGCCGAAGGCGATGTAGAGGAACGTCACCGAGGTGGTCAGGCTCGAGAGCGCGAAGCCGCCGCCGACGAGCAGCGCGCCGAGGAACGCGCAGATGCGCGGCCCTTTCGCGTCCTGCAGCTTGCCCGCGACGATGAACGTCGCGGCGAAGCAGACGATCGCGATCGTGTAGACCCACGACGTCTGCGCGCGGTTCCAGCCGAACTCCTTTTCGAGCGGCAGCACGAACACGCTCCAGGCGTACAGCGATCCGAGCGCCAGGTTCAGCGAGATGCCGCCAACGATCGGTAGCCACCGTTTCATGGAGTCCTCCTCGGCCAAAGCGCGCCCCGTCGAAGCTCGAACGAAATCGGCCGAGCGAAGGGCGGGCGGCGCATTCTGGGCCAGCATGCAGGCGCTGTCAAGGATCGGTTATTCTTGGACGTCCCGCCCGCGCGCGTCACGGAGAGCGCACCCAACGGTGAGGTGGCCGAGAAGGCTGAAGGCGGCGGTTTGCTAAACCGTTGTACGGGCCTAAAGCTCTATCCAGGGTTCGAATCCCTGCCTCACCGCCAGTTTCGTCCCCTGTTGAGGCAACCTCGCCACGTTTGCGTGGCCCGTCCGCCACACCATCCATTTCATTCAGAAGCGCTTTGACGTACGACCGTAACGAATTCCGCGAATAACCGAGCCCAAGACTGCCGACGTGGCCGGGCACAAATCCTGCCTTAGGTTGTCCGATCACTCATGGGCCTGTCTCGCTGTCTGCATGCGATTTCGATCCCTCTCATCCTGACGGCCCTGACGTCATGTGGCGGACCGTCCTCGACTACTGGACCGTCGTCCGGGTCGGAGCGTGTCGCTGCTGAAGATCGACGTGGATTCGTCAGTCATCGGCGGCCGCGCGGCACATGGCACCGTGACGCTGAGCGGGGCGGCGCCGGCCAACGGCTTTTGCGTTGACGCTGTCGGCCGACAGCGCCGCAGCCAACTTGCCATCGACGATTGCCGTTCCGGCGGGTGCGACGACCGCGGCCTTCGACATCGCGACGACGCGCGTCACGACTGCCACCGTCGTCACGATCAATGCGCAGGCAGGCGGTGTCAGGCGCACGACGGCATTGAGGCTGCAGATAGACCCCGCGGGGCTGACGCCGACGACAAGCTACACAGTCGGCTTCTCAGCCTTGCGGGAGAACAAGGCGGCGTTTACCACCCATGTCGAATCGGGCTTCACGGTGTCTGCCGTCGCCGGCGATTGGATGGCCATCACCACGTTACGGCAACCCACAACCGTTTGTCGAGTTTTATGCACCGGCGGGCACGACGGGAACCGGAGAAATTCGCATCACTGCAGGCGGCGCGCCATTCTGGCTGAACTCCGTCGATTTCTACTCGAGCACGACGAAGATTCCGTACGTCATCGAGGGATTTTTCAATTCGGAGCAGGTCTTCAGCGTCGTCGATGTGATCGGCAACACGTTTGGAGCATTCGCCCGGCGGTCAAACCCGAATGCCGGTACGGTCGTCGATGAAGTGCGCATCCGTCTCTCGAATCCGTCGGCACCCTGCTGCACCAACCCGATGGGCCTCGACAACATCGTCCTGAGCCGATGATGCGCGTGCGCCGTCGGTGTCCGGCGGCGCACGCTGCGTCCTGGCGATCGCGTTGGCGACAGCCGGATGCGGCGGCGGTCCGACGTCGCCGAGCACGACCCCCGCGTTTCAGTTCTCGTTGACGCCGGCGACGGTGGCCGCGGGTGCGTCGAGCCAGGGGACGGTGACGTTGACCGCCCCGACGCCCAGCGCGCTTCGAATCGATCTTACGAGCAGCGATGCCGTCGCGGTCGTTCCCGCATCGGTCGTCCTGCCGGCAGGTGCCACGACGACGTCATTCACCGTCACCACGCGGGTGGTCGCCGCCGATACCATGGCGATGATCACTGCCACGGTCGGCGACGAGAGGCATGATGCTGCGCTGCAGGTTCGGTCGCCGGTCGCGCGTCCGCCGACGCTCGACCTCCTGGAGCTCGATGCATCGGTGGTCAGAGGCGGTCAGAATACGCAGGGCACTGTACGACTGACGGGCGCCGCGCCGGCAGGCGGCCTCTCGGTCAGCGTTCGCAGCAGCAACGCCGCGGCGATCGTTCCAGGCACCGTTGCGATCAAAGCCGGAGCGCTCAACGCCACGTTCGTCATCACGACGCGGCCGGTGAGCATCGACACGCAGTTTGAAATCACGGCGAGCTATTCGGACCAGACGCGAACGAGTGCCGCTGCGGGTGACACCGTAAGATAGAGCTGCGTGTTCGACTCCGTCCTGCTCATCTCCTTCGGCGGCCCGCAGGGACGCGACGACATCCGTCCATTCCTCGCCAACGTGCTGCGCGGCCGGCGCGTGAGCCCCGAGCGCGTCGAAGAGGTTGCCCATCACTACGAGCTGTTCGGCGGCGTGTCGCCCATCACCGAGCTGACGCGCCGGCAGGCCGAAGGACTGCGCGTCCGCCTGGCCGTCGCAGGGCGGCCGCTGCCGGTCTACGTCGGCATGCGCAACTGGCATCCGCTGCTCGCCGACACGCTGCGCGACGATGCACGCCGACGGCGTGCGGCGCGCCGTCGGGTTCATTGCCGCGGCGCATCACTCGTATTCCAGCTGCCAGCAGTATCGCGAGAACGTCGCGGCCGCGCAGCACGAGCTCGCAAGCCGCGCGGCGGTCACGTCGACGTCACCTTCGTCGGCAGCTGGTTCGATCATCCGCTGTTCATCGACGCAAACGCGTGCGCACGTGAACGCGCGCGCGGCAGCGGCTGCCGACAGCCGTGCCGTGATGCCGCGCGGCTGGTGTTCACCGCGCACAGCATTCCGACGCCGATGGCGGAGGCCTCGCGCTATCGCAGAACAGCTGCAGTGCATCCGCCAGTCTGATCGCCGAGAAGGCCCGGCGTGTCGCGACTGGGCGCGTCGTCTATCAGAGCCGCAGCGGACGGCCGCAGGATCCATGGCTCGAGCCGGACGTCTGCGACTACCTTCGCCGCGAGCACGATCCGGGCTTGCGCGCGGCCATTCTCTGTCCCGATCGGCTTTGTCTGCGATCACATCGAGGTGCTGTACGACCTCGATCGCGAGGCGGCGGACGTCGTGTGCGTCCATCGGCCTGCCGATGGTGCGCGCCGAGGCGGTGAACGACGATCCGCTCTTCCTCGACATGATGGCGGACGTCGTGCTGCGAACGATCCGCCGCTACGAGACGGGCGGCCGCTTCCGCTCGTCGCGGCCACAGAGCACGAAGTCGGGTGGCTAATTCGTTCTGTGATCTTCGTGGTTATTCGTCCGCAGCGATCGGTCTACCGCCGGTTCTCGAGCACGAAGCGCGTGTCCGGCGCGTCGAATCCCTTCCACCGGCGGGTACATCGGATCACCGGGATAGAAGAGCAGCGTCCGGTCGCCGCGCTTCTCGAATCGTGGCTGCACGCGCGGAATCACCTTGCGCCGCGCCCACGACATCACGTCATCGAACGGAATCGAATCTCGCAAGCATGCTGAGCGTCGTCCAGGTCGGCGGCGGAAGCGAGATGACTCCGGCGCGGCAACGCTCGATCGCATTGGCCGCGTCGAACCATTCGCTATGGCTCGCCTCGCCATCGTCATGGACCGGCGTCTGCCCCTCCGGCGCGCGGGCGATGAAGAACCGCGTATCGAAGCGTCGCGTTTCAATTTCAGGCGTCACCCAGTGGGCGAAATACGCGAGCTCGTCGAGTGCCAGGCGAAGGTGTTCGGCGCGGATGATCTCCGCGAATGTCGATCTTCCCCGCGAGGAGGTCGCGTCGATACGCGGCGAGCCGCTCGACGGATGTGGCCGTCAGCGGGCGCGCCAGCAGCACGCCGGCTTCTTCGAACAGTTCACGGAGCGCCGCGACGTGATGCGCGACCGCTGCCTCTGGAGGGACGTCGGGCATCCTTGCCGCTGCCTCGGTCATTCCATCGATGGTCGTCTCGAGGTGATCGATGTAGTCGCTGGCATCGACACGGCCGCCCGGAAACACATGCGCGCCGCCCATGAACGCGATGCTGTCGCTCCGACGCACGAGAAACACCTCAAAGGGGTGGCCAGGCCGCAGGAGAACAACAGTGGACGCGGGAACGGCAGCAACGACACTCATCGATTTGTTATATCCCGATGGCGCACTTTCCGCACGGATCGGTCGCGCCGACCGGCGACGGCTGCCACGCGATAAGGCTCGTGTAACAGAAACCGGGTTTGATATCGTTGGGCGTTCGTCGCATCGACCCGGTTTCGTCACATGAGATCTGCTCGCTCCATCGCGCTCCCGGTCATTGCCCTGGCGGTCACCGTATCAGCGGCGTTCGCCCAGGCACCGGTTGCCTACCGACTGACGTTTCCCGAACCTGAGCATCGCTGGATGCAGGTCGAGCTGTCGCTCGCCGACTTACCGGATGCTCCGCTCGAGCTGCACATGAGCCGCGCGTCGCCAGGGCGTTACGCGCTGCATGAGTTCGCGAAGAACGCCTTCGAAGTGCGTGTCACGGACACAGCAGGAGGCGCATTGACTGCTGACGCACACCACTCCCAATCAGTGGGTCGTGCGCGCGCCATCCGTCAAGCGTTCGTGTCAGCTACCGCGCGTCTTCGGCGATCGGACGGACGGCACGTATCTGTCGGTCGACACGTCGCACGCGCATATCAATATGCCGGCGGCGTTGATGTGGGTCCGCGGGCTCGAGGATCGCCCCATCACGGTCCGCTTCGAGCCGCCTGCCGGCGCAGCGTGGCGTGTGGCGACGCAACTGTTTCCCGGCGCTGACGCGCAGACCTTCACCGCGCCAAACCTCCAGTACCTGATGGACAGCCCGTCCGAGTTCAGCGCCTTCTCGCTGCGCGCGTTCACGGTGGCCGACGGATCGCGCACACCCACGTTCAGGCTCGCGATCCACCAGGAGGGCGACGACGCCGAGCTCGACAGCTTTGCGCGCGACGTGGAGAAGATCGTCCGCGAGGAGCGCGGCGTTTACGGCGAGTTGGCGCCGTACGATGACGGCACCTACACGTTCATCGCGGACTATCTGCCGTCGGACAACGGCGACGGGATGGAGCACCGTAACAGCACGATCATCACTTCGTCTTCGTCCATCCGCGCGAATCGCGCCGGGCTTCTGGCCACCGTCTCGCATGAATTTTTCCACTCGTGGAATGTCGAACGCATCCGGCCGAAGTCACTCGAACCGTTCAACTTCGACGAGGCGAACATGTCGGGCGAGCTGTGGCTCGCAGAAGGGTTCACCAACTACTACGGACCGCTGGCGCTTCAACGCGCGGGCCTCACACAACTGCCGAGTCACCGCGACGTTGGCTTCCGCGATCAACACCGTCACATTCAGCCCCGGCCGCCAGGTCCGCACGGCGGAGGAGATGAGCCAGATGGCGCCGTTTGTCGACGCCGCCGCCACGATCGATCGCACTGATTTCGACAACACGTTCATCTCCTACTACACCTGGGGCGAATCGATCGCGCTCGGCCTCGATCTGACACTGCGCGAACGTTCCGGCGGCAACGTCACGCTCGACGACTTCATGCGCATGATGTGGGACCGGTTCGGGAAGCCGGGCGGACGGGCGCCGGGTTATGTCGATCGGCCCTACACGAGTGCCGACGCAAAAGCCGTCCTGGCGGCCGTTGCCGGCGATGCGGCGTTCGCCGACGATTTCTTCGCGCGTTACATTCAGGGCCACGAGGTCGTGAACTATGCACGCGCTCCTCGCGGACGCGGGGCTCGTGTTGCGGCCTCAGTCTCCGCAGGCCGGCTTCGCAGGAGAGCTTCGTCTTCAGGATTCTCCAGGCGGCGTTCGCATTACCGCCGCGGTGTTGTCCGGCTCGCCGGCCTATCAAGCTGGCCTCGACCGGGACGACGTGATTACGGCGGTCGGATTGACACCCGCCACGCGCGCGGAGGTGGTTGAGGCCGCGATTAGCGCGACGCGCCCAGGCATGCCGCTCAGGGTGACGTATCTGCATCGCGGCCGCGGGCAGCCGCTCACGTCGACGATGCGGGTGATCGCCGATCCACGGTTGGAGGTCGTTCCCGCTGAGCAGGCCGGACAGGTATTGACCGACACGCAGCGACGGTTTCGCGACGCGTGGCTGAGGTCGCACGCCGGGAACACGTTTTGAACGCAGGCATCAGGTGAATTTCAGCACTCTCTTCAAGGCCTACGATGCCGTCGTCGCATTTCGCGATGCCACGCGCCGGTTCAAGGGTCTTTCCTCCGAGCCGCCGCCTCCGGAAACGTCGCTGTCGCCATCTGCGGCGGCGCAGGGAATTGCCGGTCAAATCGAAACGCGGCTGACCAATGTCGTCGTCGCGGCGCTCAAGGAAGCATTCGATCGCGACCACGCGCGGCTCGAGCTCGAGCGCGCGCAGGTGGAAGAGCAGCAGCGGCGCGCGGAGGAAGCGCTCCGCCTCGAACTGCGCCGCCAGGCCATCGATCGCGAGCTGGCACGACTGCGCCTGCTCGCAGGCACGGCGCTGGTCGGCTTCATCGCGTCGATCGTTCGTCCTTTTCGTCCACCAGTCCGGCGTGCCGTCGCGCATTGTTCTCGGCGCCGGCTGGCTGCTCCTGCTCGGCGCGCTCGGAGCGGCGTTCAACGCCCAGGGGCGGGTGAACGCCGAGCGGGCAGATAAGGTTGACGCTGGTGCCTTGCCGCTATGGCTCATGATCGCTGGGCTCGCCGCCACCGCGATTAGTTTGCTTTGTAGGCCGGGTTCCGCCGCGCGAGATTGCGGAAGGCGACGCCGACGCGGCGGAGGATCTCGGCATCACGGCGGAAATAGCACTCCCGCAGCAAACTTGCCTTCGGGATCGAGGGCGCGCTTCACGGCGCGCATCTCCTCGATCCCCTTCGTCGCCATACAGCTCGCGGAGAAACAGCTGCTTGAGCGGATTGCGTCCGACGCCATGCTCGGCGAGCGGCGCGCCGCCCAGCGCGATCACCCCTCGCGCCATTTCGCGCAGCGCGTCCCGTCCCTTCTCCACGTCGTCGAGCGACCGCGGAATCAGGTTGGGATGCAGGTTTCCATCGGAGATGTGCCCCCAGATCGCGTATTCAAGGCCGCGGCATTCGAACGCATCACGATACAGCGCCAGCGCTTCCGCGATCGACGGTGACGGCACGATGAAATCACCGGCGACCTTCTGGATGTCGGGATGGACGCGCGCCTTGGCCGCGCCCACGCGCGCGTTGACCGCTGCTGGAACCGACTCGCGAAGCTCGAACAGCCGCTGGGCCGTACGCTCGTCATCGGGAAGCGCCACGACCGGATCGTTCTCGATGCGGTGCGCGCGCAGCGTCTCCTGGAACTCCTCGAGCGCCGCATCGAGCTGGTCCTTCATCTCCATTTGCACGAGCAGCACAGTCGCCGAGGGCGCCGGGCGGCCGATGCCGGCGCGAGCAAACGTCGCGTCATCGAGCAGCTGCAGCGACTTCGAATCGATGTGCTCGATCGCGGCGACATCGAGGACGCCATGGCCGGATCGGGAAAGCTCCGCAAGGCGCCGGCCAGCTTGACCGCCTGCTCCTCCGACTCGCACGACACCAACGCCATGCACCGCAACGGCCGCCGCGTCACCGCGAGCGTCGCCTCCACGATGACGCCCAGCGTCCCCTCGGAGCCGCAAAGAGATCGATCAAATCGAGCCCCGCCATCGTGAAGTAGCCCGCGGACAGTTTCGGCAGGTGCGTCGGGCACTTCGTAGGTCGGAATACGCACGGGACGAGACCACGGCCGATCGTTTCGATTTCGAACAGTCCTTCTTCCGATGCGCGCACGTCGCCTCGCTTCAAATCCAGGATCGATCCATCGGCGAGAACGACCGTCAGCGCCGTTCAGCCAGTTAGCGCGTGACGCCGTACTTGAAGGTTGCCGCGCCGGCGGCGTTGGTCGCAATGGTCCCGCCGACAAACGCTCCATCGAAGGTTGGGGCGGGCGGATAGAACAGGTCGCGCGCAGCGAGGAACCGGTGCAGCTCCGACAACGGGACACCCGCGCCGACGCGCACGGCGCCTTCGTCCGGCTCACCAATGTGCGAGAGACGACGTGTGCTCAGCACAACGTCACCGCGCGGCGTGGCGCCGCCAGTCAATGACGATTGCGCGCCGACAGGGAGGATGTGCTTGGCGGCCGCGACAATCGCCGCGACCTCGTCGACGTTCGCCGGGAATACAACCCCAGCCGCCGTGCCGCCAGGAACGTGCGCCGCGTCGCTGAGAAATGATTGCAGCACGTCGGGGTCGTGCTCAATGTCCGGGGAGTGATGACGTGGGGCGCGCGCGCGATCGCGCGATGTGTGGGGCGGGACAACGAGTGACAATCCTCCTGCCGCGCCCGATTATATCGGGCGGCGGCAGGAGGCCCGGGGTTCAGCGCTTCTTCGCGCTCTTCCGTGCTGCCGATGTCTTTCGCGCGCCACCGCGCGCACTGTTCTTCTTTCGACCGGCTCCATTCGGCTTCGAACCCGTCAAGACGGCCGGTCGCGATATCCAGCTGCCGTTGCAGCGATCCAATCATGCGACCGCAGCGACTCCGCGGAGCGAAGCAGCAGCGACTCGTCCTCGCGGGACCGGTCGCGTGCGGGTGTGCGGGGATTGATTTCCTCGCCATTCAAACTCCCTTCTCGCGGGCCAGGTGCCCTTAATCCCGAGATTGAGCAAGGCGCGGGCCAGCTTCTTTCGCTCTTGGATCGCACGAGCACGTGACGCGTGAGCTTTACCGGAACTGTCTGACAGCGTTGGAGAAAAACGAAGGTGCCGATCATGCATCGCCGCGTGAACGCGCGGAGACGGGTGTGTGAAATGTCTTCCTCAGGTCGCGCGCTCTGTTTCGTCCTTCAGTGCAATGCCGAGACGCTCCGCCATTCGATAGAGCGTGCGGCGGTCGATCCCGAGCGCTTCCGCAGCGCGCGAACGATTGCCGCCCACAGCTTCCAGCACGTGAATGAGATATCGCCGTTCGAGTTCGTCGAGCGTCGGAAGATCCTGGAACATCCGCTCCTCGAACGAGGGCGCCGCGAGGACCGTATCGGGCAAGTCGGGCAGCTCAATCCGTCCGCGGCTGAAGACGACCAGCCGCTCGATGGTGTTTTCCAGCTCGCGCACATTGCCCGGCCAGCGATACGACGTCAGCGCCGACGACCGCTTCGGGCGAAATCGCGACGTGCCGCCCGGTTCGTGCGGATGCATTGCGCACGAACTGTTCGATCAGCAAAGGAATGTCCTCGCGCCGATCGCGCAGCGCGGGAATGTGAATGACGATGACGCCGAGGCGGTAATACAGGTCCTTGCGGAATCGCTGCTCGGTCGACCGATCGATCGAGATCGACGTTGGTCGCGGCAACGACGCGCGCGTCGGTGTGGATGGCGCGGGTCGCCGCCGACCGGGCGCACCTCGCCGTCCTGCAGCACGCGCAGCAGCTTCACCTGCATTGCCGGCGGCATGTCGCCGATCTCGTCGAGAAACACCGTGCCGCCGTGCGCCTGCTCGAACACCCCTTTGCGATCGGCGACGGCGCCGGTGAACGCGCCGCGGACGTGGCCGAACAGCTCCGACTCGAGCAGCGTCTCGGTGATGGCGCCGCAGTTGACCGCGACGAACGGACGCGCGGCGCGCGCGCCGTGCGCATGGATCGCGCGCGCGACGAGCTCCTTGCCGGTGCCGCTTTCGCCCTGGATGAGCACGGAGCGCGACCGAATCGGCGGCGTACGCGATTTGCTTGTAGACCGCGAGCATGCCGGCCGTGCGGCCGATGATCCCTTCCGGTGGCAACGTCGGGTGCACGTCCGGCGTTCGCGCCCGTCGCGTCACGCGCGAGCGCGCGCGCCGACCGTCGCTCGCACTTCCGCGATGTTGAACGGCTTGCTGATGTAGTCGAAGGCGCCCGCGCGCACCGCCTGCACCGCCGTATCAAGCGTGCCGAAGCCGCTGATCAGCACAACCTCGCCCGACGGGATTCGCCTCCTTGAACGCCTTCAGGACGTCGAGTCCCGACTCCGGGTCCGTTCAGGTTGATGTCCGAGATGACGAGATCGAACTGCTCCTTGCTGCGCGAGCTCCATCGCCTTCGTCGGCGGTCTGGCACTGATGCAGCTCGCGTCCGCGGCGCAGTCGACCAGCTCCGCGATCAGCCGGCATGTCTCCACGTCGTCGTCGACGATGAGGATGCGCGCGGGAAGCTGGCGATGCGTCATGGCACCTCCGACCGCCGATTCGGCGGCCGGCAGCTCGATGGTGAAGGTCGTGCCGTGCCCTGCGTGATGACGAGACGCGCGATCGTGCCGCCGAGCGACGTGATGAGATCGCGCGTGATGCTCAGGCCGAGGCCGGTGCCGCGGCCGGCGGACTTGGTCGTGACCCACGGCTCGAAGATGCGCGGGAGCACCGCGGGATCGATGCCGGAGCCGGTATCGCGCACCTCGATCCTGACGCGCGCCGTCGGCGTTGCCGGCTGCGATGCGTCAGCGTGCCGCCCGCAGGCATCGCATCGAGCGCGTTGGTCACGAGGTTGAGCAGCGCGAGCTCCAGCTGCGCTTCGTCGGCCGCCACGCTCCCGAGCGGCTCGCCGGCACGTCAGATCGAGCGTGACGCCGCTGCTCGCGGACGGCGTCGCGCATCGCGTCGCCCATCCGCGCCATGACCGAGTCGATGCGCACCGGCTGGCGACTCGCCCGGCGGCCGCGCGCGTTCGAGCAGACCTTTGACCGTTGTTACGACGCGGTCGATCTGTTCCTCGACAATGCCGCAGACGCCGCCGGATGGCGGGTCGGAGATCTCGTGCTGAAGCAGCTGCACGTGCCCCGATACGAGATTGAGCGGCGTCCCGATCTGATGCGCCACGTTCGCCATCGTTTGCCCGACCGCCGCCAGCTGCTGGGCCCGCGCGGCGGTCTCGCGCAGGCGCGAGACGCTTTCGTACGAGCGCACCAGCTCCTTGTTGCGGTCGCGCAGTTCGCCGGTCGCCGCGGCCACGCGCTGGCTGAGCGAACGATGCAGGTCGTCCAGCTCCGCGAGCATCGCATTCAAGCCCTCGCCGACGTCTTTCATCTCGTTGTCCTGCGTGACGTGACGCCCGTGCACCGAGGTCGCCGCCACGGGCACGCCCCATCACGCGATGGATCTCGTTGAGCGGCGTCAGCATCAGGCGCCGCGCGAGCAGGTTGATCAGCACCGCAATCGCGATCACAGCAAAGGCAGCGCCGCCGGAATGCGATCAGGCCCGGCGGTGCGCTGCAACTGTCGTCACGGCACCGAGCGATACCGCCACGGCGACCGCACCCGTCACCATGCCTGCCCGCGTCGAACAGGGACGGCGACAAACAGGGTGTCGGGCGTCGGTTGCGCGGTGACCGTGTCGCCGCGGGCAATCACGTCCTGGACGAGCGCGGGAGGCGCAGGGCGCGACGACCGACGGTGCTGACGAGTGTCTCGGCGCGGCCGTCGACGGCACGAAAGACGGTGATGGATCGCAGATCCGGCGCCGCGTTCATGAACGATCGCGCAGCACGGGCACGAGCGGCTCGCTCGCCACCGGTTCCGGACGAAGCTCGATGTCGTCGGCAACGGCGAAGGCCGTGACTTCGCGCCGTCTCGCGCAGGTCGTTGTCGAGCTGACGCTGCGCGATGAGCGTGCCGACGAACGTGATCGCCGTGATCACCGCCGCGACCGACAGCGTCACGTAGATCGTCAGCCGCGTGCCGAGCGCCAGGCGCCGTGGCGATCGTGCCGCGGTGGGGCGATTCTGCGCGGCCGTGTCGGCGGTGGCCGCGGGGCTCACCTGCATGAAAGTCACAGTAACAGAACCAGTTAGCCAATCACAGGCCAGTCCGCGCCGAACGTGGCATCGCCTTTGTGCTCTGCACGAGCGAATGCCAAACGCGGCGGCGGAAATGCCGGGTTATCAGTGGAATGCAGGAGGAAGTATGTTGCGCACGTTTCGATTGATTGCCGTTGCTGTTGTGGCCGTCTTCGCGCTGTCGATGCCCGCGTTTGCCGGGCAGGCCAAGCCGCCGCCAAGCCGGCGGCCAAGGCCGCGAAGGCCATGACGCTCAGCGGCACGCTGCAGAAGGTTGCGGGTCAGGATCTGACGATCCAGACCGCGAAAGGGAACAGAGGAAGTGATGTTCGCGCCGGACGTGAAGATTCGCCGCGCGGGCAAGACGCTGTCGACCAGCGATCTCGCCAGCGCGAGCGGTTCAAGCGTCACCGTTCGATACAAGGAAGACAACGGCCACAAGATGGCCGAAAGTGTGACCCTGGCGCTGGCGAAGCCGCGCCGAAGCAGGTGGCCTCAGCCAAGCCGGCCGCCGCCGGCGAAGGGCACGAAGAAGTAGTCGACCGCCACGTCGGCTGCTGCAACACAACGTCTCAGTCGATCCTCCATTTGGCGGGGCGTTCGCACCAGTGCTCCCGCCTTTTTAGGTTACCGAGTCGGGTCAGCCGGCGTCTGAATCGTCAGAAGCCGCGCATGCGGTAATGTCCGAGGCCGCACAGCTGGGAACAGTGATGTCCACTCACCGGTTCGCGTCGAGCGTGAACCAGAGGCGCTGCTCGATGCCGGTGAATGGCGTCCTGCTTCACGCCGCATCTGCCGCAGGGCGAAGCGGTGAATCACGTCCTGCTCGACAGGTGTACGATCACCGGCCGCCCGAGCCGGCAGGTTCAACTGGTTCTGTGTCCACACGTCATCCCGCGCTCAGCGCGTACTGCAGACCAATCACCTTGTGATCGAGCGAGAAGACGTATTTTCGGAACAAACCCGTGCGGATTCTATAGAATCGCGGCATGGCCGCAAAGTTTTGGGTCGCCCTTGTCTTGTTCTTATGATGCATGCCGCCGCGGCGAGCGCGCAGACCACGCCCGAGCCGATCAGATACACGCTCAGTTTTCCAGCGCCACAGACTCACTACGTCGAGGTGACCGCCGTCGGTTCCCACCGGCCGGCGCCGCGCTGACGTCGAATCTGATGATGGCCGTCTGGACGCCCGGCTCCTACCTCGTGCGCGAGTACGCGCGGAACGTCGAGGCGGTCACCGCCGTCCGGACCTGATGGCCGCCCGCTCGATGTGGACAAGTCGAAGAAGAACCACTGGCGCATCGCGACCGGCGGCGCGCCGACGATCACGGTGAAATACCGCGTCTACAGCCGCGAGATGTCGGTGCGCACCAACTGGGTCGAGACCGACTTCGCGCTGCTGAACGGCGCACCGACATTCATCACGCTGGCTGATCTGTCGCCCGCGGCCGCACGAGGTCGATCATCAATCCCGGCGCCAGGGTGGAAGCGATCGATCACCGCGCTGCCGGCGATGGGCGGCGGCGACCACCGGTATCGCGCGCCGGACTACGACACGCTCGTCGGATTCACCGATCGTCGATCGGCAATCCGGCGGTCTACGACTTCGACGTGGACGGGAAGAAGCATTCGCTGGTCAACGTCGGCGAGGGCGGCGTCTTCGACGGCGCTCGCGCCGCGAAGGATCTCGAGGCGATCGTCAGGAAGATCGGCGCCTCTGGGGATTCGCTGCCGTACGACCGCTATGTCTTCTTCAACATGATCACCGAGATCGGGCGGCGGCCTCGAGCACAAGAACTCGACGGTGCTTGATGACCAACCGCTGGGCGACGCGGACGCGCCGTGCCTATCTCGCGTGGCTCGCAGCTCGCGAGCCACGAGTAGCTTCCACGCCTGGAACGTCAAGCGCCTGCGGCCGGCGGAGCTCGGGCCCGTTCGACTACGAGAACGAGAACACCACGCGCAGCCTGTGGATCGCCGAGGGCTTCACCGACTACTACGCCGACCTGCAGGTCGAGCGCGCCGGGCTCCAGACGCGCGACGAATATCTCGAAGACCTCTCGAGCACGATCGAGCTGCTGCAGACGACGCCCGGACGTCTCGGTGCAGTCCGCCGAGATGGCATCGTTCGACGCGTGGATCAAGTACTACCGGCCCGACGAGAACTCGAACAACACGTCGATCAGCTACTACACCAAGGGCACGGTCATCGCGTTCCTGCTCGACGCGAAGATCCGCAAGGCGACCAACGGCGCGCAAGTCGCTCGACGACGTGATGCGCGCGGCGTATCAGAAGTTCTCGGGGCCGAAGGGCTACACGCCGGAGGAGTTCCGCGCCGTCGCCGAGCAGGTGGCGCGGGACGAGCCTCAAGGCGTTCTGGGACACGGCGGTCGAAAGCGCGTCCGAGCTGGATTACACCGAGACGCGCTGACGACCTTCGGCCTCGCGGTTCAAGCCGCCACTGCCGCCGCCGGCCGACCGACCGGCAAAACCGTGGCTGGGCATCTCGACGCGAAACGACAACGGCCGGCTGGTCGATCAGCCAGGTGCAGCGCGACTCGCCCGCCGACGTGGCTCGGGCCTCAACGTCGACGACGAGATTCTGGCGATCGACGACTTCCGCGTGCGCGCCGATCGGCTGGACAACAGGCTCGAGCAGTACCAACGCCGGCGACAAGGTCGCCTTCCTCGTCGCGCGGCGAGAGCAGCTCATCCGCATTCCGGTCACGTTCGGCGCGGAGCCGGTGAAAGGCGTGGCGGCTGGAGCTGGCGCCCGCTGCGACCGACGACGCAGCGGCGCCTGCTCGACGCGTGGCTGAGAGGACTGATCCTGCACGCGGCGTGGTCTGACAGGCCGCCTCTGAAGTCTGATGGCGTTCGATCCCGAATACGTCTCGCGAGTGCTGCGCGAGAACTTCGAGGACGCGAAGGCTCTCTTCCTCTCGCCGCTCGTCGCGATTCACTACGCGCACCTGGTGATGCTGCGCGCAGCAGGACATCGTCAGCGCGGCCGATGCGCGCGCGCTCGCGCGACGCGCCTCGACTCCATCTCGCTTGTCCGACGTCGAGGTCGCTGCCGTTCGACCATGCGTGCGAAGACCTGTTCTTCTACGTCGAGCGTCTGCTCGATCCAGGCGTGCGGCGACGACGTCGCGGGCAGGCTCCGCGTCGCCCGCAGCCGCAACGACATCGACATGACGATGTACCGGATGCGGCAGCGGGAGTTCATCGTCGGCGCTGGCGGACGCCGCGCTCGACCTGCGCGAGGCGCTCATCGACCTCGCCGATGCGCACCGCGAGACGGTCTTCGCCGCGCACACGCATACGCAGCCGGCCCAGCCGACGACCATCGCGCACTACCTGCTCGCGGTGATCGAACAGCTGGAGCGCGACCACGGTCCGCCTGCAGCGCCGCGTATGCATCGACCAACAAGAGTCCGCTTGGCGCGTGCGCGATTACCGGGACGGGGTTCCCGATCGATCGCGCAGCTGACGAGCGACCTTCTCGGGTTCGACGAGCCGACCGGCAACACCTACGGCAGCATCGCCACGGTCGACTACCTGCTCGAGAGCGTCTCGGCGCGCGCAGGTGCTGCTGGCAGGGCTCGGCCGCGTCGTCCAGGATCTGCTGCTGTGGTGCACGCGCGAGTTCGGCTACCTGCGGCTTGCGCGACGGCCTCGTGCAGGGCAGCAGCATCATGCCGCAGAAGCGCAACCCCGTGGCGCTCGAGCACGCCCGTTCGATTACCAGCAAGGCGCTCGGCGCAGGCCGCGGCCATCGTCACCACCGTTCACAACACGCCGTTCGGCGACATCGTCGATACCGAGGACGACCTGCAGCCGCTGGTGGCCTCGATGTTCCGCGACGCACAGCGAGCGGTGGCGCTGGTCGGCGGCATCGATTCGCGGAACGGAGTTCGACGTGCAGCGGTTGCAGGCGCGACGCGGAGGAGGGCGGGACGACGATCGACCGAGCTGGCGGACCGCCTCGTGCGCGATCACGACATGCCGTTCAGCAAGGCACACGCGATTGCGGCTGCCTATCTGTCCGGAGACGTGACAGGCGACGGCCTCAGAAATACACTCCGAGCGGAGCTCGCGAGCATCACCAGCGCGCGGCACTTCGTCGAAGTCCGCCGCACACACGGGCGGTCCCGGCGCCCATCGAGACGATCCGCGCGCTCGGCGCATCACGCGAGCAGCTCACCCGCGATCGCGCCTGGGTGGATGGAGTTCGCGGGCGTCTACGGAACGATCAGAGGACGGCGTCGTGCTCGATGCGGCGGCTCTGCGCTTCAGACCTTTGCAGGTCCGGTCTGCCGCTGCCGGATCCAGAACAGCATCGTCCCGACGACGACCACCAGCAGCGCAAGCCTGATCGATTCGATCGACTTGGGCCGCATCACGACCGTGTAGACGTAGCCGCCGAAGGCGAGCAGCGCCGGAAGCGGATACAGCCACATCCGGAACGGGCGCGGGAAGTCGGGACGTCGCGTGCGCAGCACGATGATGCCGAGCGTCTGCGCGAGGAACTGCGTCAGGATGCGGATGACGACGAGCGCCGTGACGACGTCGGCGAGGCGGAAGAGGCAGAAGACGATCGCCGCGCCGCCGAGCACGAGCAGCGAGACGTGTGGAAACTGGTGCTTCGGGTGCACGCGGGCGAACACGCGGAAGTAGTCGCCGTCGAGCGCGGCCGCGTACGGAACCCGCGAGTAGCCAAGCAGCAGCGAGAAGACGGAAGCGAACGCGGTCCACAGCATCAGGACCGTCACCACGACGGCCGCCGCTCGCGGACCCCAGATGCGCGCCATGAAGTCCGAGGCGATGAAGCTGGACTTCTCGACCTCCTGCCACGGCATCGACCCGAGGATCGAGATGTTCATCGTCAGGTACATCGCGGCGACGCCGCCGATCGACAGCAGGATGGCGCGCGGAATGACGCGGGCGGGATCGCGGATCTCCGCGCCCAGATAGCAGACGTTGTAATAGCCCCAGTAGTCGTACACGGCGATCAGCAGCGCCGCGCCGAGGCCGGTGAAGAACGCCGGCGACAGGTCCCATGCGCCCGGGCGGGAACGAGAACGCCTGCGCCGCGTTGAAATGCGTGACCCCAGAGCCGATGATCCAGAGCGTCGTCCCGACGACGCCGATCCACAGGAAGGCGGCCATCCGTCCGATCACCGTGATGCGGCGGTAGAGCAGCAGCACCGCGAACGCCGCGACGCCCATCGCGAGAAAGGTGCCGTTGGTGATCGTGAACTCGATCGTGGTCGTGCCGATGCCCGGGATCGGAATCGGGATCTTCGTCGACGTGATGGTCTCCATCAGCGACGGCCACAGGTAGCCCGCGTATTGCGCGAAGCCGATGCAGCCCGAGGCCATCGACAGCGGCGCGCTGAAGGTCAGCTGCCAGACGAAGAGAAACGAGAGCCAGCGTCCCGCGCGTCCCGGGTACATGGCGCGCAGGTAGCGCACGGGTCCGCCGGCCTGCGGCATCGCGGCGCCCAGCTCGGCCCACACCATGCCGTCGCAGACGACGAGCACGGCGCCCAGGATCCATCCGAGCATCGCCTGCGGCCCGTGCATCGTCGCGACCATCAAGCGGGATCGTGATGAACGGCCCGACGCCGATCATGTCGATCATGTTCAGCGCGGTGGCCTGCGCGAGGCCGATGCCGCGCGACGAGATGGCGGATTCGCGGTCGTGATGTCCGGCATCGCTGAGATCTACATCTCCGGTGCTATTCGAGTGTGATTCGCATCTTCGTGACGGGCGGGACGTTCGACAAGACGTACGACGAGATCAAGGGTCAGCTCTCGTTCGCGGACACGCATCTGCCGGAGATGCTGCGGCTCGGACGCTCGCGCGACTCGACGTCAGCTGTCCGCACGCTGATGATGATCGACAGCCTCGAGATGACCGACGCCGATCGCGACGCTGATCGTCCGCAACTGCCAGCAGTGCGACGAATCCTGCATCGTCATCACGCACGGCACCGACACGATGGTCGAGACCGCGCGCGGCACTCGCCCGCGGCGTGGCCGGGCAAGACGGTCGTCCTGACTGGCGCGATGATCCCTACGCGTTCGGCACGCTCCGATGGACTCTTCAACCTCGGCAGCGCGTTGTCGCTCGTGCAGGTCCTGCAGCCCGGCGTCTACATCGCGATGAACGGCCGGCATTTCCAGTGGAACGAGGTCCGCAAGAATCGCGAGACCGGGGTGTTCGAAGCCGTTTCCTAGGAGGTGAGCCGGTTTCCGTCCGTTCTGCACCTTACAGCGCAGGAGGACGGAATGAAGACGATCACGACTCTGCTTTGCGTGGCCGCGCTGGCGGTGGCGGCCGACGCCGGCGCGCAACAGCCCACACACCTTACGCTTCCAACCGACGGCCGCTGGGACGTGGCCGGCCAACTGGCGCTGCTCAATCGCAATAAATCGGATCTCTCAGCGGTGGGATCAATGGTATTCGGCTGCCGCTGTCGACGGATCGGCGGGACGCTACTGGACGCCGCATTTCAAGACCGAATTCGAGGTCGGCACGGCGGGCCAGGGCACCATCGATGGCCAGGAGAGCACGCCCGTTTCCCGGATCGAGTTTCCCGTATCAACGCTACCGGGAACACAAGCTTCGCGAGATCGACCTTCGGCGCGACCGCGCTGTACCAGTTCTTCGACAACCAGTGGGTTCACCCATTCGTCGGCGCCGGCGTCGAGCTCGCCCGCGAGCAGCACTTCGCCGATTCGCTGCCGGCGGAGACAGCTCAGGTTCTCAACCACCGTTCCCAGCCTGCGGCTTCCGCGCGGTTCCAGCGATCGACACCGTGACCTACTCGGTTCGACCGCTGGTTACCGGTGGATTCAAGTTCTATGTCACGCCGCACGCATTCGTGCGAACCGAGGTTCGCGCATCGCGTTGTCCGCCGACCGGCCGCTCGCCCTGCAGTGGCGCGGCGGCATCGGCTTCGATTTCTGAGGAGGTTCGACATGAGATGCGTCCCCTACGTCTCATTGATGGCCCTCGCACTCGTCGATGTGCCTCACGACTCCTGCACTCCGCGCAAACCGGCTAACGACGGCCTCGCATGGCGCGAGCTGGCACAGAAGCTCGAAGGCGGCGTAGCGGTCGACATGCGGCTCCGCGACGGACAGCACTTCAAGGCGACGTTCATCGGCGCACAGGACGACGCCGATCGTCGTCCAGCGAAAGACACGCGTGCCGGTCACCGGTCGAGGAAATTCCGTACGATGCGATTGCGTCGCTGTCGCGCGTGCAGCCCGGATCCATGTCGGCGGGTAAGATCGCCGGCATCGCGCTCGGCTCGGCTGGCGCGGCAATCGGGGCGTTGTGGCTCATCGCGCTGGCGACGATCGACTGATCGTCAAAGGCACAAAGACGGTCGTGGGCCAACTGGCTAGTGGCCAAAGTCGTCTTTGTGACCTTCTGGCGGCGGGTTAAAATTGCCGTTCCCCGCCACCGAATGCCTCATCCACTCAGTCGCCGTCATCATGGGCTCATCGTCGGACTGGGAAACGATGACAGCACACCGTCGATGTGCTCGAGCAGTTCGGCGTCGAGCACGAGCGGCACATCGTTTCGGCGCACCGCACGCCGGTGTGGATGGCCGAGTTCGCGACCGGCGCCGAAGCGCGCGGCGTCGAGGTGATCATCGCGGGCGCGGGCGGCGCGGCGCATCTGCCGGGGATGGTCGCGGCGCACACGGTGCTGCCGGTGCTCGGCGTGCCGGTGCAGAGCGCCGCGCTGCAAGGGCCTCGATTCGCTGCTCTCGATCGTCCAGATGCCCGGCGGCGTTCCGGTCGGCACGCTCGCCATCGGCAAGGCGGGCGCGACCAACGCCGGGCATCCTCGCCGTGTCGATCCTCGCCAACTCGCGGCCCGATCTGCGCGCGCGGCTTCGCGAATTCCGCAGCGAGCAGACGCAGAAGGTCCGGCAGGAACAGCTGCCGTGACGCGGGTGATCGCGCCGGGCGCCGCGCTCGGCGTGCTTGGCAGCGGGCAGCTGGGACGGATGTTCGCGATCGCGGCGCGGCGGATGGGCTACCGCGTCCACACGTTTTCTCCCGAGGACGGACACGCCGACCGGACAGGTGGCCGACGTCGAGGTCGTCGCCGACTACGAGGATCTCGACGCGCTGCGCGCCTTTGCGCGGCAGGTTGACGTCGTGACCTTCGAGTTCGAGAACGTCCCGATCGACGCGATCGACGCGATCGAGGCGATCACGCCCGTCAGGCCGTGCGGCATGGCGCTGCACACAGCGCAGCAGCGCGCCCGGGAGAAGCAGTTCCTGGCGGACCGCGGGTTTCCGACGGCGCCTTTCGCCGCGCGCGCATCGCTCGACGAACTGTGGGACGCGGTCGCGCGTATCGGCACGCCGTCCGTCATCAAGACCGCGGCGTTCGGCTACGACGGCAAGGGTCAGCACAAGGTCACGACACCGGCGGACGTCGAGCACATCTGGACGGCGATCGGTCACCAGGAGGCGGTCGTCGAGAAGTTCATCAGCCTGCAGGCCGAGATGTCGGTGATCGGGGTGCGCGGCGTCGACGGCGAAATCGCGCATTATCAGCCGTTCGAGAACCGCCATCGCGATCACATCCTCGACGTCACGACGACGCCGGCCGCGATGACGCCGGCGCTGGCCGCGCGCGCTGCGGAGATTACTCGCGACATTCTTCAAGAGCTGCAATACGTCGGGTGTGCTGTGCGTCGGAGTTCTTCGTCGACACCGACGGTGAGCTGCTCGTCAACGAGCTGGCGCCGCGTCCGCACAATTCCGGACACCTGACGTTCGACGCCGCGGTCACGAGTCAGTTCGAGCAGCAGGTGCGCGCGATCTGCGCGCTGCCGCTCGGATCGACGAAGCTGCTGGCGCCCGCTGCAGCGATGGCCAATCTGCTCGGCGAGCTGTGGGAGGACGGCGAGCCAAACTGGGCCGCCGCCTCACGCTTCAACGACGTGAAGCTTCACATCTGTACGGGAAGATGCGAAGCCCGGCGTGGCCGGAAAATGGGGCACATGACAGCGATGGGGCGAACTGACGGACGAAGCGCTCGATCGTGTCGTTTCCGCACGCGACGCACTGTTGATTTAGCCGGACCTCGACCATAAGGCGGCGCCCCGTTTGCACAGGCAGTAGGTCGCCATGCGTCGGCCTAGCCGTTCTTCTCGTTGCACTGACGGCACTTACCGCGCTTGCCAGCGGCCGAGCATGCGTTCCCGTTCCACGGCACATTCGACCCGGTACTCAACAGGTTTCTCATCGCGCGCGGACGAACCGCTCGTCAGCTATCGCGGCACGCAGACGCCTCGAGGGGCGCAACGAGCGGTTCAACGTCTCGGGCTGGATGGAAATTGCGACGGAACTAACGGCAGAGCGGTTTCCACTATCGAGTGATTGACGAGGGCGGCAGCGACCTGATCCGCACGCCGCGTGTTCCGCGTCGATGCTCGAGAACGAAGAACAGGTGTTCGCCAGCGGCGATGCGGCACGTTCGAGCTTCACCGCGATCAACTATGAGCTCACGGCAGGCGATTCGGTCGAACCGGGTCTGGTCAAGCTGTTCGCCCGGTCCGAAGCGAAACGATGTGACGTTGATTGACGGCGCCGTCTATGTCACCGACACGGACGCCGATCTGGTTCGCGTCGAGGGCCAGCTGGCCAAGAGCCCGTCGTTCTGGACGCGCGCGCATCGAGGTCGTCAAGCAGATGCGGGCGCGTCGCCGGCCTTCGCGTGCCGGTTCGCATCGATTCCACTGCGCAGATTCGTCTCGCCGGCGCGTCGACGATGACGATGACCTACGACTACGAGATGATCAACGGCATCAACGTAACGTCCTCGCAGGCTGTCGCCGCTCTCGGGCGTTAGCAAATCCCAAAACCCAGATCCAAATCCCAAATCCCAAGCGCGTCCGCATAATCAGCGCGTCCCGTGATGCGCCCCAGCGACGTCTACCGCTTTGGTCCGTACGAACTTGATTCGGGGCGTGCGCCGTCTGATCCGCGACGGTGAGCCTGTCGCGCTGCCCGATCGGCACGTCGAGCATCCTGCTGCGCCTGCTGGCTCGAACGCCGGACATATCGTGACGAAGGATTCGCTGATCGAGGCCGGCGTGGAAGGATGTTGCCGTCAGCGATAACAGCGTCGAGCAGGCCATCTCAGGCCTGCGGAAGGCGCTCGGCATCACAGCAGAACGGCACGCCATACATCGAAACGCTGGCGCGGCGCGGGTATCGCTTCAGCGCGCCCGGTTGAACGCGGTCAGCCGCGCCATTCCGATGCCGACCTCGACGCATTGCTCGCGCCATACCGCGCGTTCGTTGAAGGACGTGCGGCCCTCGAGACGCTCGACCGCGACGTCGGTGAGCCGCGCTCGACAGGCCTTCGAGGCAGGCGCTGCGCGCGGCGCCACGACGTATTCCGCCGCACACGTCGGAATGGCCAATGCGTGCGTACTTGCGTTCGAGTCGACGCGAGCCGATACCGCACCTGATCTGACGACGCTTGCAACAGGCGACGCATCACGCGCGTGAAGGGTGCCGGCTGGATCCTGCGTCAGGCGAGGCGTGGAGCACGCTCGCCGTTCGTGCTTCATCGAAGCGGAGACCCGCGTGAGGCGATCGCCGCCGCCCGCAAGGCCGTGTGCGATCGACCCGGATGATTGGCGTCATTACCTGCGGCTCGCGTTCGTCAGCTGGGGCGAAGAGCGGCTGCGCGCCGCGCATCGCGTGCTGACGCTCTGCCCAGGCCTCGCGCTCGCGCACTGGTTCGCCGCAACCGTGTTCGTCGCCCGCCAGGTGTTTGATGCCGCACTCGACCAGCTGCGCGCGGGGTGCGCGTCGCAGGACGCACAGCGCAAGGAGAGCGGCCGGTTCAATGCCGTTGGCTTACACCTGCTTCATGGACTGGTATCGCCGCGCAAGGCGACCCGGATGGTGCGCATCGAGGAGTTCGCGCCGCGAGATGGCGTTCGAGGCCGACGGGCAGCTGCTACGCGCGCGAGTGTTCCGCCAACACCTGGTATGCCGATGGCGCGATCCGGCTTCGCCAGGGTCGATCGCGACGAAGCAGCCGGCGGCATTTCGCGAGGCGCTGAAGCGTGTTCCGGCCACCCTCTTGCGGCTACTGGCGTCGGAGCGAGTGTCATCCGTTATCAGGCGCACGTCCACCGCGCGAGGACGCGCTACACCGTGGACGCCGCGATCGTGCAAGCCGCGGCGCTGGCGCTCGAAGGCAAGCACCGTGAAGCAGCCCTGCTGTGCGGCGACGCGCTCTACGCATGCGGAGCCTGGTCCCGCCGGCTGGCTTCTGCCTGTCGATCCGCTCCTGCATGCCACCGATCATCACGCATGAGTGGGCGCAGACGCTCGCAACTGCTCCGCGATCGGTCGGTCTGATCGATCGTTTCAGGATCTTTTCAGCTCTCCCATCAGGACATTCCTCCACGTGGTGACCGACCATGGTGCTACCTGGAGGTTGCGATGCGTCATGTTCTGATCCTGTTCGTTGCGGCAGGTGATTCTGGTCGTGGGTGCGCCGGCGGGCGCGCAAGCGGCCGCGGCGGGATAACCTCGCCGGCCACCACTACGGCAGCCGCTGCTCCCTGCCGCCCGTTTGACACGCCGCCGTTCGTCATCGTCACCATGCGTGACGGGCAGCCGGCTGCGCGGAACGATGATTGTGCCTTGGCGATGACGTGGAGCTGGCGACGCGGCGGCAAGTTGTCTCGAACGCCTGCTGGAAGCCGTCGCGAAAATCGCGGAGCCGCGCGATCCGATCTGGGAGGGGCCGGTCGTGGGTGCGGCGCTCGGCGGGCTCTTCTGGGCTTTGTGCGGATCGGGTTGCGATGACCGGCTACATGTTGCGTGCGACGGCCGACTATGCGCTCATCGGGCTCGTCCTGGACGCCGCAACCAAGCAACAACAAGACGTTCTACAAAGGCGGCCGCTCGACCCGTCGTTATCATTCCGCGTTCGGTTTTGATCCGGGCGGGACCAGGGTCAGCGCGTGCTCAGGCGGTCCGGGCAGAAACGGCGTGGGGTCTCCGTTGACCCACGCCTCGTGCGAGTTCGAGTAGAACGGCGACAGCGGGTGGCCGCTCTGTCCGGTCGGCATGTGCATGATGCCCTCGGCTTCGTGGCCGGGCGAGACGACCATCCGCTCCGACGCGCCGAGTGATCCTGAATGCACCTGGATCGTGTAGAGATCGCCGGCGAGCGGTTCGATCGGCATGTCGAGCCAGCGGCCGACAAACGGCAGCCCGGCCGACAGCGGATGGCGGAAGGCAATCACGTTGTATTGGGACCACTTGCGATCGCCGAGCGTGTCCGATCCATTCGGCTTCGCCTCCGCGATGACTTCGTCAATCGTCGAGCAGGATCATGTCGTCCCATGTCGCGTAGCGCGGATCGAGCAGATGCAGCGGCTTCTCGGTGACGAGCTTCCAGATCGGCCCTTCACGGCGGCGGACGGTCGCGTAATCGAACGTCGGATCCGCTTCATAGCATTCCGACAGCTCGAACGCGATCACGCGCTCCGACAGCAAATCGCGGAACGCGATGCACCAGCCGCATGCGCGGCTGAATCGGGCGCCGCGCGTCCGGTCCAGGTGCTGCTCGACGATGCTGCGCAGGTCCGCGCGATCCGCGTGACCGGCGACGAGCGGAGGGCGTCAGCGTGTCGAGCAGCAGCTGCCGCCAGCGATCGAGGAACTCGGAGCGCGCATCCATCTGGATCGCGAGCATGTCGCGCACGGTGAATCGATCGCGCGCCATCAGCCGCTCGCGAATCTGCCGCGCACGCGCGCCGACCTCGTAGCTGCCGTCGCCAAGCTTCGCGAGCATGTCGCCGCCGACCACGCGCGCGTTTGCCGTCCAGATGCGTCCGCCAGGCGGATCGAGGATGCGCGGGTACTCGGCGCGATCGAGCCATCCGTTCCAGCCACGCGATCCGTCGGCCCATGACGAGGGCAGCACGCCATCGAAGCCCGACGCGCCGCGGAATCGCGCCGTAGACGGTCCAGCCGATGCGGCCGCTGCGGTCGGCGACGACGAGGTTCTGGCCCGGCGTGCCGAGACCGTTCGCCTCGTCAAACGCCTCCTCGATCGTGCGGGCTGATTCGAGCGGGGTGATGGTGGTGGCGAGACGTTCGGCCGAGTGTGCCACCCAGCGCGTATGCGCGCGCGGCCGGCCACGATAGTCGGACCCGAGAACGGGACCCCAGATTGTCCACGTCACGGCCTCGTGCTGCGCGGGCTCGCCCGTCGACGTCGATCGTTTCATCGAAGTGCTCGAAGTCGCGCCAGCCATCAGGCGTGCGATAGCGATTCGGACTGGCCGGATCGGTGTCCAGCTCGATCAGGTCGCCCCAGTCCGCGTACGTGTTGGTGAAGCCCCACGCGATGTGCGTGTTGCTCCCGGTGACGAGCGCCGGAACGCCAGGAAGCGTGACGCCAATGAGGCGATGCGGGTCCGCTGGATTCGCGGAATCAGGCCATTCCATCGAGGCTCGGTACCACGTGTTCGGCACGCGGATGAACAGATGCATGTCGTTGGCGACGATCGCGCTGCCATCGGCCGGTCAATGAGCCGGCGACGGCCCAGTTGTTACTGCCGACAGCCTCTCGGCTATCGGCAACTCCCAGATCCCAACTACCAACTCCCAGGAAGTCTCACGTTCGCGGCGATCATGCCTGGCAGTTGGACGTTGGAAGTTGGGAGTTTTATTCGGGGAGGGCGCTCGGGCAGCGGTAAGGTCGATTGGCCGGCGCGGCGGGCGCGAAGATTGTAGACATCAGGTCCCGGAATCGGCGGCGTGCTGAACGCTTCACCGGCGACGGGCGTATCCCATTCCGTTCCCTTTGGCGCAAGGAACGCGAACATCGCCTCGGGCAGCACATCGTGCATGGTTCCGAGCGTCGACTTCGTACGAACCGTCGGTGTCCTGCAGCGTGATGAACATGGAAAGCACCACGAGGAATGAATCCTCGCTGCGCCACGGCTGCGGCTGCTGGCGCAAGACGACGTACTCGAACGGGGGTGCGCCGAGCGAGGCGAGGCCGCTGTTGACGCCCTTCGGTATAGGCGCTCGGCGATGCGGCGAGCCGCGCGGAGTCAGCAGGTCCACGGCGCGCCGCGCCTCCGCGCGAAAGCGATGCACGCGGATTTCGTGATCGAGCGCGAGGGCACGGGGACCGACAAGCGCCGCCAACTCGCCGGCGGCACGCCGGCGCGCCAGATCCATCTGGAAGAAGCGGTCCTGCGCGTGCAGAAAACCGAGCGCACGAGCGACGTCCTCGCGCGTGGCGCCGCGGATCGAGGGATGCCGAGCCGATCGCGCTGGACTTGCACGGGCGCCGTGAGTCCCGAGAGCTGCTCGGTGCCATCGAGGAGCGGCAGGCTGGCTCGAAGGCGGCTGCGTGCCCAGAATGCGCCTGCGACGCCGGCGATCAGGATGACGAGGAGCGCCGCGAGCACCACTTTGAGAAAACGGCGCACGATGCCCGGCATGTTATAACGACCGCAAGGACCGGATAGATCGAGGCAGCGGCGATCGATATCGTTGCTTCATGACAAACACGATTGCGTCCGGCTGAAGCCGGACCCCACGCGATGACACTCGACGGACGCAGGCCGGTGATAGAAACGAACGACGACAGTTTGTGGCAGCGCGGTGCTCGCGCGCGATGCGCGCGGCGATGGCCGCTTCGTCTACGCCGTGAAATCAACCGGTGTCTACTGCCGGCCGAGCTGTCCGAGCAGGCGCCCGAAGCGCGAATCGGTGCAGTTCTTTCCGGGGCCGGACTCCGCCGAGCTCGCGGGATTCCGCGAGTGCCGCCGCTGCCATCCGCGCGCCGGCGCGCCGCCCGCGCCGGGCATCGATCACGTGCGGAAAGCGACGAGCTTCATCGCGTCGCACGCTGATGAACCCATCACGCTGGCGACGCTCGCCTCGCACGTCGGCACCAGTCCGTTTCATCTCCAGCGGACCTTTTCCAGGCTCCTCGGCGTCTCGCCGCGCGTATATCAGGACGCGCTCCGTGCGCAGCGGTTTCGCCGCGATCTGCGGACCGGGAAGCCGCTCGCCGGCGCCATGTACGACGCCGGTTATGGATCGAGCAGCCGCGTGTACGAGCAGCCGCCGACGGGACGCGGGATGACTCCGGCGCAGTATCGCGGCGGCGCGAAGGGCGCGTCGATCGCATTCACGATCGTCGATTCGTCGCTCGGCCGTCTGCTGGTCGCGGGCACGCAGAAGGGTCTCTGTTCGGTGAAGCTCGGCGATCGCGACGAGACGCTCGAGCAGGATCTCCGGAGCGAATATCCATCCGCCGCGATCGAACGCGAGCACGGTGCGTTTGCCGAATGGGTGCGCGCGCTCGTCGCGCACGTCGATGGCCGCGCGCCGAAGATCGAACTGCCGGTCGACGTCAGAGCGACGGCCTTCCAATGGAAGGTGTGGCGCTACCTGCAGTCGATTCCATACGGTGAGACGCGTGCCTACAGCGACGTCGCCAAGGCCATCGGGGCGCCGCGCGCTACCCGCGCCGTCGCGCGCGCATGCGCGACCAATCACGTCTGCCTCGTCATCCCGTGCCACCGCGTCGTGCAGAAGGACGGCGGGCTCGGCGGCTACCGCTGGGGCGTCGAGCGAAAACGCAGGCTGCTGCAGAAGGAGAAGCAATAACTTACAATCGCTGCTCGCGTGGCGATTGCGTTTCGAGCCGATCTGCAGCCGTTTCTCGCCGAATTCATCGAGCATCATCGCGGCCTCCGCATCGGCCGCATGTTCGGCCTTCCTGCCGGCTACGCCGGCCGGCAAGATGTTCGTCTGTTTGATCGAAGACGGGCTTGATCGTCAAGCTGCCGGAGCGCGTGGCGAAGGACGAAGTGCGCGCCGGCAAGGCCGGCCGCGTTCGTGCGGCGCGGCCGTCCGAGCAAGTCGTGGATCAAGTATTCACCGCGCAACGCACGCGAGGCAGGCCGTCTCGCGCCCATTCTCGAGGCCGCGGCGCGATACGTTGCTGGCGTGTAATGCAAATGCAAAAGTCGAAATCTGAATGTTGAATTCCATGCATACACGCATACGGCATCTCGCCATGGATCGACCTTCTTCCTAGCTCGCGCGTCCCTGACTATTCGCGCCTGCGCGGCGCGCAGACGACCGACGTCGTGATTGTCGGCGGCGGCCTGACCGCCTGCGCGACCGCGTATGCATGCGCGCTCGCCGGCGTGAAGGCGATCGTGCTCGAGGCGGGTCGTATGGGCCAGGAAGCGCCGGCCGCAGCGCGGGACTGCTGCTGCCGGAACCAGGACCCGCGTTCCGCGATATCGAGCAGGCGCACGGGCTGCGCACCGCGCGAGTCGCCTTCGACAGCTGGCGCCGGGCCTCGCTCGAAGGGGCGGCGCTCCTTCGGCGGCTGAACATCAGGTGCGGCCTCGAGCCTGTCATCCCGCTCATCGTCGCGGCGCGAGACGACGAGAAGACGCTGCGTCGCGAGTTCGACGCGCGGGCGAAGGCCCGCGTCGATGGCACCTGGCTGACGAGCAAGCTGCTTGGCAAGCTGACCGGACCCGACGCGCCGGCCGCGATCCGCATGCGCGATGCGTTCAGTCTCGATCCCTATCGTGCCTGCCTCGGGCTGTCGGCGGCCGCCGCATCGAGAGGAGCGGTGATCTTCGAACGCTCGCGCGTGAAGAAAGTGAAGGTCGCGCGCAGGCACGTCGATGTCATCGCCGAAGGCGGCACCGTTCGCGCCTCCACCGTCATCGTTACGACCGGCACGGCGAGTCTCGAGTTCCGGCAACTCCGTCGTCACTTCAAGAGGCGCGAGAGCTATCTCGTGCTCACTGAGTCGGTGCCGGCGGCCATCCGGAAGCAGATCGGCACACGCGACACCACGTTCCGCGACACGCGCGCAGCCTCATCGTCGCGTGCGATGGACGTTCGACGACCGGATTCTGATTGCCGGTGCCACGCAGGATGAAACGCCGGAACGAAAGCGATCGGCCGTCCTCGTTCAGCGAACCGGGCAGTTGATGTACGAGCTGCTGACGATGTTCCCGGTGATTTCCGGGCTGATGCCGGAATACGGCTGGGAGTTGATCTCGGGCGAGACCGCCGACGGCCTCCTGTACATCGGTCCCCATCGCAATTACCCGCGTCATCTCTTCGCGCTCGGCGGCGGCGGCGATTCGATCACAGGCGCATTCCTCGCCGCACGGATTCTCCTGCGCGCGCTGCAGGACGCATCGGAAAAAGACGATGCGGTCTGGGGGTTCACCAGGTAGGCCGGACCTGATGGCGGCCTCATCGTCAACTACCGCCTCCTAACGTCCCAAGGAGCGCCTGTAGTGGACGCAGTGGATCTCCTCGTATTCGGCCCGCATCCGGACGATCTCGAGATCGGGACGGGCGGCAGCGTCGCGAAGCACGCAGCGATGGGAGCTGCGCGTCGGGCTGTGCGATCTCACCGCCGGTGAGATGGGGAGCAACGGCACGGTCGATCAGCGGCTCGCCGAAGCGGAGGAGGCGCGCAAGGTGCTCGGCGCGGCGTGGCGAACGAACCTGCATTGGCCGGATCGGGCCATCGGATCGTCCGCGCGACCACGCGGTCATCGCCACCGAGCTGATCCGCCGCGTGCGGCCGAAGGCGATCGCGCTGCCGTACTGGTCGGACCGTCATCCCGACCACATCGCGGCGAGCAACGTGCTGACCGACGCCATCTTCAACGCCGGCCTTCGCCGCTATCGCGCGCAGGGCGAACCGTGGAAGCCGGAGATGACGTCCTACTACTTCATCAACGAATCGACGCAGCCGTCATTCGTGGTCGACGTGACCGAACAGCTACGAGACGAAACGGCGCGCGCTGGCGTGCCATGCCAGCCAGTTCCGGCCGCCAGCCGCCAGCGCGGTGCAGACGCGCCTGACGTCACCTCGCTTCATGACGCTCGATCGAGAGCCGCGATGCACAGTTCGGCGTGCTCGCGGGCGTCGATTTCGCCGAAGGCTTCGTCATTCGCGAGCCCGTGCTTCGTCCGCATCTGCTGCGCGAGTGGCGCATCCAGACGGACCCGCCCTCACCGGCAAGAACCATCGTGAACATCGGGATCATCTGTTACGCCTCGGTCGGCGGCAGCGGCATCGTCGCCACCGAGCTGGGCAAGGCACTGGCTCGCCGCGGCCACCAGGTCCACTTCATCAGCACTGAGACGCCGTTCCGGCTCGGCGAGTTCCAGGCCGGGCTCTCGTTTCACCAGGTGCTGACGCCGACGTATCCGCTCTTCCGCGAGCCGCAGTATCTACTGTCACTGTCGAACAAGGTGGTCCAGGTCGCGCGCGAGTTCAGTCTTGACGTGATTCACGCGCACTACGCGATTCCGCACGCGACCGCTGGCTTCCTGTCGCGCCAGGTCCTCGGCGCGCACGGCGGCAAGGCGCCGCGCGTCGTGACGACGCTCCACGGGACCGACATTACGCTGGTTGGCAGCGACCCGTCGTACTCGGAGATCGTCGCCTTCTCGATCGATCAGTCGGACCTGGTCACCGCGGTCTCGAAGAGCCTGCGCGCGTCCACCTACGATCAGCTGGGCGTGAAGCGCGACATCGTGGTGATCCCGAATTTCCTCGATTGCGCCATTCATCGCCGTCAGCACGTCGGCGATCTGCGGAAGCGATTCGTCGGCGACGATGTCGGACGCGAAGATCGTGATCCACGTGTCGAACTTCAGGCCGGTCAAGCGCATCGACGCCGTGATGGCCGTGTTCGATCGCATCCGGCGCAAAGTGCCCGCGCGATTGCTGCTTGTCGGCGATGGTCCCGAGCTCGCGACGGCCTACAGGCTCGCGCGCGAGCTCGGCATCGCGCCGCTCGTGCACTCGCTCGGCGCGCAGGAAGAAGTGGTTCCGCTGCTGTCAATCGCCGATCTGTTCCTGCTGCCGTCCGCGCAGGAAAGCTTCGGTCTGGCGGCGCTCGAAGCGATGGCGTGCGAAGTGCCGGTCGTGGCGTCACGCGTCGGCGGGCTTCCGGAGGTGATCGAGCACGGCGTCAGCGGGTTCCTGCATGCGCCCGACGCACTCGACGAGATGGCCGAGAGCGGCGTGATGCTGCTGAGCGATCCGGCGAAACATCGCACGATCGCTGACGCGGCGTGCGCGCGCGTCCGCAACGACTTCTGCGCGGAGAAGATCGTTCCGATGTACGAGGACTGCTATCGATCGGTTAGTGGTTAGTGGTCTGTGGTTCGACAAGTGCCAACCACTAACCACCAAGCACTAACCAAATGGGACCAGCTTCTTGAACGTCGCTAGTACCCATCTGTAACCGTCCGGATCCGTCACCATCGCCGTCCGGTCGCCCCACGGACGATCTTCAGCTTCGGAAACGCCGGCTCCCGCCGTGCGCGCCTTCGTCAACGCCTTGTCCACATCGCCGACGTAGGTATAGAGCGCGGAGCGCCCCCGTCGCGGTCGCCGTCTCCCCTTTGGAATCAGCATCACCGACCGAGTCGCCGTGGCGCATCTCCGCGTATCGCGGCTGGCCATCGGTTCCAGGCAGCGACGACGCCGCGCGTGAAACCGAAGGCGCGCTCGAGAAACTCGATCGAGGCGCTGACGTTCGCGACGGCAAGATAGGTGTTGACGGCCTGCATCTCGGGCGCGAGGCCGCTGGACATGCGCGCCGGCTTCGCGGCTGATGCAACGGATTTTTGGTGGACGGCCGGCGCGGCCGGCGCTGCGGCGGCTTTCGAAGGCATCGGGGAACTATATATTTACGCGTGGCCTCCGCGTCCATTCACGATGCGATCGTCGTCGGCGCGGGCCCGGCGGGGCGACGGCCGCCCGCACGCTGGCTGCTGCCGGTGTCCGCACGTTGCTGATCGATCGCGCGGCATTTCCGCGCTACAAGGCGTGCGGCGGCGCCATCACTACACGCGTGCTCACGCGATTCCCTACCTTCCGCGCGCGTTTGACGCGATCTCAACGCGCTGGATATCGAAGCTGGTGCTGCAGGGCCCGTCCGGCCAATCGGCGGAGCTTCGATCGGCCTCACCCGCGGTATTGACCATCCGCCGTATCGAGTTCGACGCATTGCTCGTGTCGCTCGCGCGCGCTGCCGGCGCCGAGCTGCTCGAAAGCACCGAGATTCATGCGGCATCGGAGGATCGCGATTGCGTCCGTCTCGCGACGCGCGATGGCCGCACCTTCTCTGCCCGGATGGTTGTCGCCGCCGACGGCGTTCATGGAGTGATCGCAAGACGCCTGGGGCTTCTGCGCGGATGGAGGCGTGACGCGCTTGCCGTCGACCTCATGGAGGAGACACCGACTGCAGAGTTGCGCGCCACCGATCCCGACGCGCTGTGGGTGGGCTACGGCTTTCCGGCGTCTGCGGCAGGCGGACCTGATTCGCTGACGGCGGGCTACGCGTACGTGTTTCCCAAGCGGGCGCACGTCAACGTTGGGCTTGGGTATCTCTCGTCCGAATATCGAACCGCCTATCGCGGGCCCGCCTACGCCCTGCAGCAGGGACTGATCGAGTCGCTCAAGCGCGACGGCGTCCTCGAGGGTGGCTCGCGCAGCGACGCTTCACGCCGTTTCTGATTCCGGTTGGCGGCCCATTCGTCGGACCGGGACCGCGCGCACGCTCATCGCCGGCGACGCAGGCGGGTTCGTCAACGGCTTCAGCGCCGAGGGCATTTATTACGCGATGGTGTCAGGCGACCTGGCGGCTCGGTCGATCATCGATGTACTGGCGAAAGGCGGCGCCGCCAGTGCTGGCTACCGGGCTCGGTGGAGCGTCGAAATCGGCGCGGAGCTCGAGGAATCCATCGTGCTGCGGCACTTCTGTTCGCGGACAAACGCCGAATTGACGGGCTGGTCGACCGCTGCGCGCGAGGCGGCGCCGATCGTTGACGCCTCTGGGCCGGTGGGCCGCGGGTGCCGAGCGATATGGCACCTTCCGGACACGCGTGCTCCTGCGAAGCCCTCTGGTCGGCATTGTTCTTGGGGCCATGCTTCTTCGGAAACGGTTCGAGGCAACGCAAGCCGCGGTTTTTCAGTCAGAAGCTGCGTGAGCGTGCAAGGCGGTTGTGCCGTCGCGTGCAAAACCGTAATCTGCGACACCAAAACCGCCGCGGGACGCTGCGATCGATCGGGTAAGCTTCGAAGGCTCCAGGAGATCAGGCAATGCGATCAGGCGACGCCCTTCTCGACCACCTCTATCGGCGGGCCGGCTTCGGCGCCAGCGCGGCGGACCTGCAGGCCGTCGCGGGCATGTCGTATCAGGCCGCCGTCGACTACTTCCTGAACTTCGAGCAGCAGCCGGACGACGTCGACGCGAAGATCGGACTGGCTGACTACGTCAGCATCACGACGCGCGGCCAGTTCTCACCGAGCACCGATCATCGACGATGCGCGGCAGCGGTGGCTGTTCCGGATGGTGCACACGCGGCGCCCGCTGCAGGAGAAGATGGCGCTCTTCTGGCACAACCACTTCGCGCATCGGCTACAGCAAGGTCGCGGGTGCGGTCGGCGCCATCGTGGGCACGCAAGATGATGGCGAACAAGCCGGCGTGATCAGCCCGGTCCGCAGGGCAGCTACGAGCTCGTTCCGCCAGATGGGCCTGGGCAAGTTCCGCGATCTGCTGATCGCCGTCGCGCAGGATCCCGCGATGCTGGTCTGGCTCGACGGCCGCACCAACACCGAGAACGCAGCCGCAGGAGAACTTCGGCCGCGAGGTGCATGGAGCTCTTCACGTGGGGCGTCGGCAACTACGTCGAGTCCGGACGTCTACGCCGCGGCGCGCGTGTTCACCGGCTGGAATCTCGGAACGTGCCTGGCCCGATGGGCGGAAACGATCCGACGTCGTACTACGAGTTCATCTACAACGCCGGCTCAGCACGACACGACGGCGAAGACGTTCACGTTCCCGATCAATCGGACGGTTCCAACGACCATTCCCGCGCGCGCCGGCGGCGGCGGGCATGCAGGACGGCATCGATCTGCTGACGTCGCTGGCGACCATCCGGCGACCGGCGCGCCGCCTCGCGCGGCAAGCTGTGGAACTTCTTCGTCAGCGAGGCTCGATCCGCCGGCTCCGGCCTTCGTCGACGGCGTGGCGAGCATCTATCTCCAGAGCGACACGCAACATGCGCGACGGTGCATGCGATACATCTTGCAGTCGCAGTGGTTCACCAATCCCGGCAACTTCAACGCGCGCTACTGCGTGGCCGGCGGAGTTCGTCGTGCGGACGATCAAGGAGATGGGCTGGACGGGTTTTCGGTGGATACCGCGCGCACGCCGCTGACCAACATGGGGCAGACGCTGTTCGAGCCGCCCAACGTCGCCGGATGGCAGCTTGGCGAGCGTGGTTCGCGCACCGGCGCGATGCTCGCGCGCATGAACTTCGCGGCGGCCGCTCGCCGTCGAACCAGAAATTCAACCTGGCGAGATCGTTCAGCGCCACCGACAAGGCCCAGCCCGAGTCGCGTGCTCAACGCCATGTTGCAGCGGTTCACGCGCCGCGCCGTTTCGATCCAGCGAGACGAACGAATTGCTCGCGTACCTGAACACCGGCGGCGCGTGGACCGGCTCCGACGCGCAGATGAATGCGAAGGCGCCCGGCCTGGCGCAGGCTCATCGCCGGGTCCGGCGAATATCAGTTCTGTCTGAGGAACGCAGACATGGCGAGCAAAGTCACTCGGCGGGAATTCATTCGCGACGGCGTCGCGGCATTCACGCTCAGCTTCGCCGCGCCGGCGTTCCTCGTCGACATCGCGCGCGCGCAGGGCGCGGTCTCGCGCAACCTCGTCGTCATCTACCTCGCGCGGCGGCAACGACGCGCTGAGCACGCTGGTGCCGCATACCGATCCGTTCTATTACAGCCGCCGGCCCGACGATCGCCGTGCCCGCCGGGCAGGTGCTGCAGATCGGCAGCGACTGCATCGGGCAAGCGCGCTCGGCCTGCATCCGCGGCTGACCGGGCTGCAGACGATCTTCAACCAGGGACGTCTGGCCATCGTCCAGCGCGCCGGCTATCAGAACTCGAGCCGCTCGCACTTCCAGGGGCACGACATCTGGGGCACCGCCGATCCGGACAACTCAGGCGGCACGGGATGGCTCGGACGCTATCTCGATTCGATTCCGCCGCCGCATCGATCCGCTCGTCGGGCTGGAACACGTCAGGCGCGACCTATCGCGCGCGCTGCACGGCGCGAACGTCGCGCGTGCCGTCGATCACCGATCCGCGCAGCTACAGCTTCGCGAGCCCGAACAGCGGCGCCGAAGCGATCAACGAGCGCAACGCCGCCATCCGCCTCGCCTCGTCGCGCAGGCTCGGATCGTCCGAACCTCGCGTTCGTCAACACGAGCGCGCATGGAAGCGTTCGCGACGCTCGATCGCGTCGGCTCGGTCGTCAACTACCAGTCGTCGGTGACGTATCCGAACAACGGCTTCGGCGCAGGCGCTGCAGACCGTGGCCGGCTCGATCGCGCGGCGGCATCGGCACGCGCGTCTACTGGGTGCAGACCGGCGGCTTCGACACGCACTCCGGGCCAGGGCAACGCGGGCGGCGGCGGCTACGCCGACGCTGATGTCGACGCTCGGCGACGGCGTGCTCGCGTTCTACAACGACCTGCAGAACCAGGGGCTGCTCGGCAGCACGCTGATGATGCAGTTCTCCGGAGTTCGGCCGCCGCATCACCGAGAACGGCAGCCAGGGGACCGACCACGGCGCCGGCGGCGATGATGATGGCGATCGGCGGCGCGGTGCGCGGCGGCATCTACGGCACCGCCGCCAATCTCAATCCGACGCCGGACAACCCGACGCTCGAGAACGCGGGCGGCGACGTAACCTACGAGACGGACTTCCGCTCGGTCTATGCGAAGGTGCTCGACGGCTGGATGGGGACAGACTCGACAGCGATCCTCGGCGGAAATTTCCGCAACAAACGCGCCGCGCATTCTCTGATGTTGGGCGGGTCCGCCAGAGAACGGATCCACGCATCCGGACCCGCCGATCATCTCCCACATGACAAAACGTGTCGACGGCCGCCGCGGCGGCCGTCTGCCTCCTCACGTTCCTTCACCGCGCAGCTCGCGGGCGCAGAAGGACGATAACGAGGCGAAGCGCGTGCGCGACGCCACGACGATCTTCGGCGAAATCATGTCCGCCGGGGACAAGGCGATCCCGGGCGCCATTCTCGACAAGGCCATGGGGATCGCGATCTTTCCGAGCACGATCAAGGCCGGCTTCGTCGTCGGCGGCGTCGCGCGGACGCGGCGTTCTCAGCGCTCGCGGCGCGAATGGGTGGTCCGTCGCCCGCATTTCTCACGCTGACCGGCGGAACTTCGGCCTCCAGATTGGCGGGCAGTCCGCCGGACATCATCCTGGTCATCAACGGCCAACGCGGCGCTCGAGAATCTCGTCAGCAATCAGTTCAAGATCGGCGCGGACGCCGCCGTCGCCGCCGGGCCGGTCGGCCGCGACGCGCAGGCGGCAACCGATCATCCAGCTGCGCGCGCAGATCCTGAGCTATTCACGCGCGCGCGGGCTTGTTTGCCGGCGTCACGATCAACGGCAGCACGATCCGCCAGGATCGTCGACGCGAACCAGCGCTTCTACGGCAAGCCGCTGACGACGAAGCAGATCGTGTTCGACGGCCAGGCCGGCTCGCCCGATCCGGTCGGCATCTGGCGCGCGAGCGCGTACCGAAATATCGCCAGCGGTATACGCGCGAAGATCAGCGCCGCCAATCCGATCCAGCCGATCCGTTCAGAACTCGTAGAATTCACACGGGCACATGTGGCTTCTGGCGGCACTCGCGCGGATGCACCCTGCGGCGGAATCGCAGGCGGAGGGACTGTGGCGTGCCTGCGGCGCATCGCGTCCGGCGACCAGGCGGGCGCCGCAAGCCTGCACGATCGCCACGCGCGGCCGCTCTATTCGCTGATCCTGCGAATCGTCGGCGACGAGACGGGAGGCCGAGGACGTGCTCCAGGACGTCTTCGCGCAGGCGTTCCGGCAGGCGGCACGCTACGACGCGTCGCGCGGCGCGGTCGCGGCATGGCTGCTCATGATGGCGCGCTCGCAGAGCGATCGATCAGGTTCGCGCGCGGCGGACGCGGCTCGAGGGGCGGACGTCGGCGACGTGCAGCTACTGGACGAGATGCCCGACTCGCAGCCCGACGCGGCCTCCGCGATGCTGGACGAGGAGCAGACGCGCATCAGTCCGGCAGGCGCTCGGCGACCTGCCGCTGCTGCAGCGGATGGCAATCGAGCTTCGCGTATTACGAAGGACTCAGTCACACCGAGATCGCGGGAGCGCCTCGAGCAGCCGCTCGGCACCGTCAAGACGCGTATCCGCCTGGGCTGCTGAAGCTGCGCGATGCGCTGACAGAGGACGCAGGCATGAGCACGCACGACGAGCTGAAGGCGAGCGCCGCCGGCTACGTGCTCGGCAGTCTCGATGGGCCCGAGCGCCGCGCGTTCGAATCGCACCTCGTGGAATGTGCCGAATGCGCGGCGGAAGTGGCGTCGCTCCGCCCGGTCGTCGGCGCAGCTCGCCACCGCGGTCCCGCAGGTGACGCCGCGCGGCCGAAATTCGTGATCGAGTTATCAGTCGCGTCCGCGGCGGTGTAGAGGCGGGTGTTCAGACCCGCCCGGGCGGAAGATCGAGCACTTCCGCGCGGCGGCGTTCGATGGCCTACCGCTGGCCGCCGCGATTCTTCATTGCCGTCGGCGCGGGCATCTACGCCATGCGTCTGCAGCGGCAGATAGGCGATTTGCAGGCGCGATTCGACGAGGCTCAGTCGACCACAGCGGTGCTCGCCGCCCCGGACCTTGCGCGCATCGATCTGCAGGGACAGCCTGTCGCACCCGAACGCGCGTGCGCGCGCCTTGTGGAGCCGGTCGCGCGGCCTTGTGTTCACGGCCGCGAATCTTCCGCCGGCGCCCGCGGGCAAGGCGTATCAGGTGTGGGTCGTGACCGCGCAGGCGCCTATCAGCGCCGGGCTCCTGACCACCTGATCCGACGGCGGCGGCTCGCAGCATTACGTGACGCCGCCCGACATCGCGCCGCCGGTCGCCGTCGCCGTCACCCTCGAGCTCCTCCGGCGGCGTTCCTGCGCCGACCGGCGAGAAATATCTCGTCGGCATGCCGTAGTCCGCATACATCCAGTCGCCCACCTTCTCCGTAGAACAACCAGCAGGAGGTGTTGCGTGAGGAAAATTGCTTGCGTCGTCCTGGTGCTTCTGACCGGCGGCGTTCTTCTTAATCCATTGAGCGCATCGAGTCACCGCGAGGCGCCGCTCATCAGCCAGGATCCGCTGGCGGACAACACGGACGTCTACGCGTTCGTCAGCCCGGAGCGGCCCGGACCGCGTGATGCTGATCGCGAACTTCATTCCGCTCGAAGTTCCCGAGCTCGGGCCCGAACTTCTGGAAGTTCGACGACAACGTGCTCTACGAAATCATGGTCGACAACAACGGGCGACGCGCGTCGAGGACATCACGCTACCAGTTCAGGTTCACGACCGTCGTCGGCAATCCGCAACACGTTCCTCTACAACACCGGCCAGGTGACGTCGCTCGACGATCCCGATCTGAACGTCCGCCAGTTCTATCACGCTGACGCGAGGTCGTGGTCCGCGCCGGACGGCAGCCGCAACGTGATCGGGCAGAACCTGCACGTGATGCCGGCCAACGTCGGCGCTCAGTTCGATGCCGAACTACACGGGCGACCTCGGCGTCCGGAGTGCACCAGCTCTCGACCGACGGCATCAGGGCCTTCGCCGGCCCGCGCGACGATCCGTTCTTCGTCGACCTCGGCGCGACGTTCGACCTGCTGCAGCTGCGCACGCTCAACGGCAAGACCGGCGGCCGCGGTTGACGGCCTCGGCAACTACAACGTCCACACGATCGCGTTGGAGATCCCGATCTCGCGGCTGACGCGCACCGGCACAGCGCCCGGTCGGCGCGTCCGATCCAAACGCGACGCATCGGCGTCTGGTCGACCGCCGAGCCGTCCCGCGACGACGACGCGGACGCCAGGCAACGCGGTGTCGCAGCGGCGACTTCGTGCAGGTGTCGCGCCTCGGCATGCCGCTTGTCAACGAGGTCGGTCATCCCGCTCGGCGTGAAGGACACCTTCAATGGCCTCGAGCCGACCGGCGACGGCGCGGCGCTCGGCTTCGTGACCAATCCAACGGTGCCGCCACTGCTCGAAGCACTCTTCGGTCTGAAGACGCCGCCGACGCCGCGCAACGATCTCGTCACGATCTTTCTGACCGGCATTCCCGGGCTGAATCAGATCGGCACGAGCCCGCGGCCGTCCGAGATGATCCGGCTGAACATGGCGGTCCCTCCGTCGAGCAATCCGAACCGGCTCGGTCTCCTCGGCGGCGATACGGCCGGATTCCCGAACGGGCGCCGTCCCGCTGACGATGTCGTCGACATCGAGCTGCGCGCGCTTGCGGGTGGGACGCCGTTTACGCCGGCCTTCAACGTGTCGCCGAACAACGCCCTCGGCGATGGCGTTGACCACAACGACACGCCGTTCTTCTCCGGCTTCCCGTACCTGCAGCGCCGCATCCGGGCAACGAGGTCGGCGGGCCGCGTGTCACTCGAATCCGGGCTCGACGAACCTGAATCCGGCGTCGCTGAATCGCTAGCCATGAGCACGAGACAACGCATCATGTTCGTCGTTGCGGCAATAGCCATCGGGGCCGTTGCCGCAGCGATCTACCTCGAAGAAGCCGGCGACGGGTTCAACCTGCGCCGCTCGTGGCCGCGGCCGGAGAGGTGACGACCTCGCGCAGCGATCTCGAGCAGGCAATGAACGCCGCCGAGCAGAAGCTGGCGGTCAATCCCGCCGACGGGCGCGCAGCGGCGGCCTTCGCGCAGGCGTCGCTGCGGCGGGCGCGCGTCGAGTCCAACGGCGGCTACACGCTGAAGGCGGAGCGTGTGCTGAAGGCGGTGCTCGACCGCGAACCGGGCGACTACGACGCGCTGAAGATGCTCGGCGCGGTGTACATGTCGCAGCACCGCTTCCGCGAGGCGATCGACATCGCGACCCGCGCGGCGACGCGTGCACCCGAACGACGCGTGGAACTACGGCGTCCTCGGCGACGCGCACATCGAGCTCGGCGAATACGACGCCGCGTTCGATGCCTTCGACACGATGGCGCGCCATCGCCCCGATGCGGCGGCGTACGGCCGCATCGCCTATGCGCAGGAGCTGCAGGGACATCTGGATGCGGCCATCGCCAGCATGCGGATGGCCGCGGAGGCGACCGGCGCGCAGGATCCCGGAGTCGCTCGCCTGGCACTACGCGCAGATAGGGAACCTGCTTCTTCAGACCGGCGACGTCGACGGCGCGGCGCGCGTGAGTTCGCGCGCGCGGAGCACACGCTTCCCGGCCACCCGTTCGCGGAAGCTGGCCGTGCCCGTGTCGCGGCGGCTCGCGGCCAGTCTGACGAGGCGCTGGCGATCTATCGCGGCTTGATGAACACCGCGCCGACGTCGGAGACGGCGATTGCCGCCGGCGATCTGCTCGCGCAGAACGGCGACAACGAGGCGGCGGATGCGATGTACGCGCGCGCCGAAGCGATCGAACGCGACGCGCTGGCTGACGGAAGCGCGGCTGACGACCAACGTGGCGCGGATGCTCGCGGAGCGGGCGTCCGCACGGCCGAGGCCGTGCAGCTGGCCGAGGAGGCCGCGCGGAATCGGAAGGACATCTTCACGATGGACGCGCTGGCGTGGGCGTACTACCGCGCCGGGACGGTTCACCGACGCCGAAGTCGCGTCACGCCAGGCGCGGCGGACCGGCACGGTCGATCGCCGCATCCTCGCGCACGCGGCTGCTATCGATAGATCTCGCGCAGCGCTGAGTCGAGGTCCGGATACCGGAACTCGAAGCCATTCGTCGTAGCTCTCGCAGGCAGGACGCGCTGGCCGTTGAGGATCAGCGCGTCCGCCATCTCGCCGAGCATCAGGCGGACAGCGAACGCGGGCGCCGGGCACGAGCGCGGGCCGGTGCAGCGCGCGCGCCAGCGCCTGCGTGAACTCGCGGTTGGTCGCGGGGCTCGGCGCCGTCACGTTGAGCGCGCCCTTGATGGCCGCCGTGTCGATGGCCCAGCGCACCATGCGCGTCCAGTCCTCGCGGTGTATCCACGACCAGTACTGATCGCCCGATCCGACACGTCCGCCGGCAAAGAAGCGGAAGGGAAGCGCGAGCTTCGGCAGTGCGCCGCCGCTCCTGTCGAGCGCGAGACCGGTGCGCAGGAGCACGACACGCGTCATCCACGCCGCCGCCATCGCCGCTGCCTCCCACGCGACGCAGGCCGACGCGAGGAAATCAGAGCCCGGGCGCCGATTCCTCGGTCAGCGCCTCGGCACCGCGTGTGCCATAGACGCCGATTGCCGACGCATTGAGCAGCACGGCCGGGCGGCGTGTCGCGGCCTGACATCGCCTTCGACGATTGCCTCGGTCGCCGCGATGCGGCTTTCGAGAATCGAAGCCTTCCGCGCGTCGTTCCAGCGTCCGGCGTCGAGCGGTTCGCCGGCGAGGTTAATCGACCGCATCCGCGCCGTCGAGTGCGGCGGCCCAGTCGCCCGCGGATGCATCGGATCCCATGCGACCTCGCCAGCCTGCGCGGCGCGACCTGCGGGTCCGCGAGTGAGTGACGACGTCGTGGCGGTCCGCTCGCAGCGACGCGGCCAGCCCGGAGCCGAGAAATCCGGTCCCACCGGCGATGACGACCTTCATGCGGCGGATACTTCGCGGGCGCGCGCCTCGCCTTCCGCCACGTTGACGCGCGTCAGGACGAGGCCGCCGCAGATGAAGAAGAGGATCACCGACAGCACGGCGGCGCGGCTCGACCCGAAGATGCTGACCGATGCCGCGAACAGCGCAGGTCCCGCGATGCCCGCGAACTTCTCGAACACCGAGAAGAAACCGAAGCTACTCCGACGACTTGTGCTTCGGGATCATGCGCGCGAACAGCGAGCGGCTCAGCGCCTGGCTGCCGCCCTGGACCGTGCCGACGAGAAACGCGAGCGCGAAGAACTGCCACGCGCTGGTCATGAAATAGCCCAGCACGCTGATGCCGGTATACACGACGAGCGCGATGAAGATGCCCGCCTTGGCGCCGATCCGGCCGGCGAGCGCGCCGAAGAGGAACGAGAACGGGATGCCGACGAACTGCACGACGACGAACGCGTCGATCTGCGCGTTCTGGTCGATGCCGATCTCCGCGCCGTAGATCGCCGCCATGCGGATGATGGTCTGGATGCCGTCGTTGTAGAGGAGGAAGGCGACGAGCATCAGGAACGCCTGGCGGTAGCCGCGCAGCTCGTGAAACGTCTCCCAGACACGCACGAACGCGGCGCGGACAGGATTCTCATCCGCGGTTTCATCCGCCTCGAGCACTGCGAGCGGCTCCGGCACGCGTCGGAAGAGCGGGATCGAAAACACCAGCCACCAGACGCCGACGCTGACGAACGACAGCTTGATGCCGGTCACGCTGTCCGGAATGCCGAATCGTCGCCGGCATCAGAATCCACAGCAGGTTGATGACGAGCAGAACGCCGCCGCCGAGATAGCCGATCGCATAGCCGCGCCGTCGACACGCGGTCCATTTCCTCGGGCGCCGCAATGTGCGGCAGCGAGCGAATCGTAGAAGACGAAGCTCGACGCGATCGCGATGTTCGCGATCATGAACAGCAGCGCCGCATATTCCCATTCGCCGCGCCCGATCGTCCCCATCAGCATCGTCGTGATGACGCCGATGCCGACGAAGATCGCGAGCATCCGCTTCTTGATCGCGCGGTAGTCCGCGATCGCGCCGAGGATAGGACCCATGCACGGCGGTGATCGTGACCGCGATCGTCGTGGCCCACGCGAACCGCGCGGTCGCGATCGGCGCCGGCAGCCCGGCCGCCGCGACCGCGCTGAAGAACGGCGGGAACACCGCGGTGATGACGGTGGACTGGAACGCCGGAATTCGCCCAGTCGTACATCGCCCACGCCCGTAGTTCCGGACGATTCGAGGCCGATGCGAGCCAGAGGAAGTTCATGCTCATGGTCAGAACGTTCGCCGCGCGACCCACTCGCGCAGCAGCGAATCGACCACGACGTAGCGCGCGCCTTCCTTCAGCAGGACGTCCTGCTTGGTCAGCGCCGCAAGCGACGTCTGGATGCTCGACGGTCCACCGAGGCGATGACGCGATCGCGCGTCGGCCGAATGCAGCTCGCGTCCCGCCTGCAGCACGACGGCGCGCAGCGTCGCGCGCTGCTGCAGCGTCAAGCCGCTGCCACGACGGCTTCGAAGAGCGTCTCCTGCTCGGACAGCAGCCGCGCCGAGCGTGCCGTGCAGGTCCTCGAGCGTCGCCTTCGTCCGCCGCCGCGCGCGCACATCGTCCCACGTTTCGTGCGCGAGGCGCTGGACGTCGTACGGCAGGTTGCCGGCGAGATCGACGATCGCTTCGCGCCGAGACCGGCCTCCGGCTTGATGCCGCTCTTCGTGAACGCGCCGTCGATGAAGTCGCCGAAGATCGTCGCCGGAATCTTCTGCAGCCGCATCACCGGACCGGCCTTGTAGAAGGGACGGCGCGGGCCGATCATCTTTTCCATCAGGCTCGGCTCTGAGCCGGCGAAGACGTAGCCGACCTGGCGCTGATGCTGCGCCGCCGCGCGGAGCGCGTGCTCGACGCTGCCGCCGTTGAAACTGTCGATCGCCTGAACTCGTCGAGCGCGACCACGACGGTTCGCTTGCGCTCGGCAGCGAGCCTGCCGGGCAGCGCGAACACCTCGTTGGCGAGCCGGTTCAGGTCGCGCGCCGTCGTCACGAGCGGAAAGGCGACCGACGAACCGGCCGAGTCCGGTCTCCTTCGGCTCGTATCGAATCTCGGGCCGCGTCGAGCGCGATCGCCTCGGTCAGCCACGTGCGCGCGCGATCCCATTTCGTTTCGACCGACGGCGATCGCCCGCGGCGTAGCCCTCGAGGAACGCGAGGTAGGAGCTGTAGCTGCTGACCGTGACCTCGATCGTGAGCGCGCCGCGGCGGCGCGAGCGCCTCGAGCGCCTGCCGGATCAGCGACGACTTGCCGTACCGCCGCGGCGAGATGAGGAAGACCTTCTGGCCGTCGCCGAGGTCGGAGACCAGCCGGTCGAGCTCGACTTCGCGGTCGACGAACGCCTCGCCGGGACGACTTCGCCGTAGACGAAGGGATTGTCCATTGGTTACGTTAATGACGTAATGATTACGCTGATTAACGTAACACGGATTCAGGTGAATCTGGCGCGTCCGTGAAGGGCGTCCGACACGTAGACATGTGGCGGCGGCTTCATGCCCGGCCATTTCTATCCAGGGGCAGCTGTCCCGTGTAGACCGCCATGCCGACGACGGCGTCGACGCCGCGCAGCGTCGAGGCGGTCGATCTCGTCCCAGGTCGTGATGCCGCCGGCGGCGGTCACGCGGCGAGTCGTGGCCCGGCGGACGGCCAGGATGGCGTCGATGTCGGTCCCCTGCATCAGGCCTTCCTTGTCGACGTGCGTGTAGAGGAACTCGCCGCAGAACGGCTCGAGCGCGCGGACGGCATCGACCGCGGTGATCGGGCAGGACGGTTTTCCAGCCGTGGATCGCGACATGGCCGCCGCGGCTGTCCACGGCGGCGATGACGCGCTCGACGCCGATCGCCTCGGCGAGCGCGCGGGCGAAGACGACGTCCACGGCGCCGTCGCGGAAGAGCGCCGAGCTGGCGATCACTGCGTGTGCGCCGCGCGGCGAGCACCGCCTGCGCCCGCTCGATCGACTCGGATGCCGCCGCCGACGCGGCAGGGAAGCCGGCCGCAGATGTCGGCGACCATCGCCGCGTTGTCGCCGTGTCCCTTCGCGGCGTCGAGGTCGATCAACTGCACGCGCGGAAACCGCGAGAATCGCCTGATCCAGACGCTCGGGGTCGGTCGCCTCGATGGCGAGCTTGTCGCCCTGCACCAGCTGGACGATGCGGCCGCCCTGGAGGTCGATTGAGGGAATCAGCATGCTGGACGGGCCTACAAGGCGCCACTGATACGGCACAGGACTCGGACACGGATTACATTCGACCGGGATGTTCTGCTGCGCAGGTACCGCTTCAACTCGCTGACGCTCGTATCCGCGTAGTGGAAGATCGAGGCGGCCAGCGCCGCATCGGCGTGACCGCGCGTGAACACGTCGCAGAAGTGGTCGAGGCTGCCGGCGCCGCCCGAGGCGATGACCGGGATGTTCGACGGCGTTCGCGACACGGCGGCGGTCATCTCGCAGTCGAATCCGGAGCGCGTGCCGTCGCGGTCCATCGACGTCAGCAGAATTTCGCCGGCGCCGCGCGACTCGGCCTCGCGCGCCCATTCGACGGCGTCGCGCGCCGGCGTCGGACGTGCCGCTGCGCACGTAGACGGCGAAGCCGTCGCCGCGCCGCTTGGCGTCGATCGCGACGATGACCGCCTGGCTGCCGTAGCGGCGGGCGAGCGTCGTAGATCAGCGCCGGGTTCGTTCAGCGCCGCGGTGTTGAGGCTGACCTTGTCGGCGCCCGCGTCGACCGCCGCCGCCGCGTCGTCCTCGGAGCGGATGCCGCCGCCGACGGTCAGCGGCAGGAAGATGCTGCGCGCGACGGCGTTGATCGTCTCGCGCGAGGGCCTGCCGGCTCTCGAGCGTCGCCGTGATGTCGAGGATGACGACCTCGTCGATCCCTTCGACGTTGTAGCGCTCGCGCGAGCTCCGCCGGATCGCCGGCGTGCCGCAGCTGCTGGAACTGGACGCCCTTGACGACCTGGCCGTCGCGGACGTCCATGCAGGCGATGATGCGCTTGGTCAGCACCCCGCCTCCGCGCGCGGCGCTACGGCGGGCCCGGCCGCGAGCCACCTCGAGGAAGTTGCGGATGATCCGAAGTCCGGCGTCGCTCGACTTCTCCGGATGGAACTGCACGCCGAACACGTTGCCGCGCTCGACCACCGCGGCGAACGTTTCCGGCGTGCGTCGTCGCGGCGACACAGTCGGCGGTCACCGGGCGCGGCATAACGAGTGGCGTGAAAGTAGCACGTGTGCGCATCGCGGCTCGAGGCCCGCCGCAGAGATGTCGGCCGCTCGCCGTGTGACAGTCCGAGGCGCATTCCAGCCGACGTGCGGAATCTTCAGCCGCTCCTCGGCGTTGCCCTGGAGCCGCGTGACACGGCCGGGCAGCACGCCGAGCCCCGGCACTTCCGGCGCTTCGTCGCTGCCCTCGAACAGCCACTGCATGCCGAGGCAGATGCCGAGCAGCGGCGTGCCCGGCGCGCACGGCGGCGCCGATCGCGTCGCGCCACGGACCGACGAGCGCCGCCGTCGCGGCGAAGTTGCCGACGCCGGGCACGATCAGCGCCGAGCAGCTGGCGCAGCTCCGCCGGCGACGCGGGCGTCGCGAACTCGGCGCCGAGCGCCGTCAGCGCCTTGCGCACCGACGTGAGGTTGCCGGCGCCGTAGTCGATCAGCGCGATCACAGCAGCCCTTTCGTGCTCGGCAGCATCTTCGCCAGCCGCGCGTCGCGCGCGCAGGCGACGCGCAGCGCGCGAGCGAACGCCTTGAACACGGCCTCGATGTGGTGGTGGCTCGAGCGTCCGTACAGCACCTTGACGTGCACGTTGGCGCGCGCACCCGACGCGAAGCCGTCGAAGAAGTCGTGCACGAGCTCGGTCTGCAGGTCGCCGACCATGCGCACCTTGACCTTCAGATCCACCACCGCGTGCGGCCGGCCGCTCGAGATCGATCGCCGCGACCGCGAGCGTCTCGTCCATCGGCATGACGAAGTAGCCGGCGCGGTTGATGCCCTTGCGGTCGCCGAGCGCCTTCAGCACCGCCTCGCCGAGCGTGATGCCGACGTCTTCGACGGTGTGGTGCTGGTCGACGTCGAGGTCGCCCTTCGCTTTCAGCGTCAGATCGAAGCCGCCGTGCCGCGTGAACAGCTCGAGCATGTGATCGAAGAAGCGGATGCCGGTGCGCGACGTCGTAGCGGCCCTGCGCCGTCGATCGTGAGGCGCCCCTTGATCTGCGTTTCCGTCGTCCGCCGATCGAACGTCGCGGCTCGTCTTCATCGCACCTGCCTCGCCGCCACGACCGATTCGAGCGCCTCGATCGCGGCATTGGTGTGCTCGATCATGCCGGCGGTGATCCGGACGCATCCGGGCGTCGCCGGATCCTTCGAGCGATCGCGGACGTGAATCTTCCGCGCCGAGAGCGCCTGGATGAACGGCGCGGTCTCGCCGACGCGCACGAGCACGTAGTTGGCCGCGCTCTCCCAGTACTGCAGCCCCAGGCGCGCGGCACGCCGCGTAGAGCCGCTCGCGCGATGTCGCGGACCTGCGCCGCGTATCGCGGCAGGAACTCCGGTGTCCTCGAGCGCCGCCTGCACCGCGGCCAGCGCGATCACGTTGATGTTGAACGGCAGCGTCACGTCGCGCACCGGCTGCAGCGCCGGCGGCTGGCCGATCACGATGCCGACGCGCATGCCGGCCAGGCCGTACGCCTTCGAGAACGTTCGCCCGACGAGCACGTTCGGATGGCGCGGCAGCTGCGGCAGGAAGCTGTCGCCGCCGAACTCGATGTAGGCCTCGTCGATCAGCACAATCGCGTCGCGCGCGGCGTCGCTGATGCGCGCAGATCCGTCGATCGAGATCAGCTGCCCGGTCGGGTTGTTCGGCGTGTTGAGGAAGATCATCCGCGTGCGCGGAGTGATCGCCTTGATCACGGCGTCGGTCGGGAAGCTGAGGTCCGGATTCGGCCGGCACGCGCACCGACGTCGCACCCGCTGCCAGCGGTCGAATTCGGATACGGATCGAACGCCGGCGTCGGCACGATCGTCTCGGCATCGTGGATACGCGCCTTCGAGATGTGACCGATCGCCGCCATCAGGATGCCTTCGTCGAGGCCGTTGGTCAGCAGCACCCACTCGGGATCGACGTCGAAGCTACTTCGCGATCGCGATGCACGAGGCTCGGGTACGACGGGTAGGTCGAGATGTCGGTCGGCGTCAGCGCGGCGGATCGCCTCGATCACGCGCGGCGAGCAGCCGCCCGTGTTCTCGTTGAGGTGAAGCCGCAGCCCCTCGCCCGGATCCGGATAGCCCTGGATCAGCATCATTTCTCCTGGCGGGTCCGCGCCGCGGAACCCGCCGCTACGTGACGCGAATCTCGATCGACCGCGCGTGCCCTCGAGCCCTTCGGCGCGCGCAAGCGTCGATCACCGCTGGCGCCGATGCGCGCGCAGTCCCTTCGTCGTCAGCCGCTGAACGGTGATCTGGCGGACGAAGTCGGCGGCGGACAGTCCGCCGCGCACGCGCGCGGCGCCAGCGGTCGGCAGCACGTGATTCGAGCCGATGGCGTAGTCGCCGGCGACCTGCGCCGACCACGGCCCGACGAACACCGAGCCGGCGTTCCTCACCTGCTTCGCCAGCCGCTCATCGTCCACGACCAGGTGTTCCGGCGCGGCCGCGTTGGCGAGATCCATCGCCTCGCGGCAGCGAGCGGTCGTCACGATGATGCCGCCGTGCGCGCGCGAGCGATTCGCGCGCCGGGCCGTCGGCAGGCATCTGCTCGTCGACCGCTTCCGCGACGCGCGTGGCCAGCGTGCGGCTTGGCGTGATCAGCACGGCGCGGGCGTCGGGATCGTGCTCGGCCTGCGCGATCAGATCGGCGGCAATCCACGCGGCGGGACCGCGCGACGCGACGATGAGGATCTCGGTGGGTCCGGCGTAGAAGTCGATGCCGCAGTCCGCGGCGACGAGCGCCTTCGCGGCGGCGACGTAGCGGTTGCCCGGCCCGACGATCTTGTCGACACGCGGAACTGATGCCGTGCCGTAGGCGAGCGCGGCGATCGCGTGCGCGCCGCCGAGGCGGAACAGGCGCGAGACGCCGGCCTCGAGCGCCGCGGCCATGACCACCGGCTCGGGCCGCGGGCAGACCGCGATGATGTCGCGACGCCAGCCGCGGCTGCCGGGTATCGCGGTCATCAGCAGTGACGAGGGAAGCGGATAGCGGCCGCCCGGAACGTAACAGCCCACGCGATCGAGCGGCACGATGCGCTGCTCGACGACGACGCCGCGGCCGACGCGCGCCTTCCATCCGCGCGGCACCTGGCGCTTCGCGACGGCCCGGATGTTGTTCGCCGCCGATGCGGATGGCGCGTCGCACCGGCGCGCGGCACCGTGCCGCGCGGCGGCAGTCATCTCCTTGCGCGAGATCTCGATCGTCGCCGTCGAGGCCGTCGAACGCTGCGCGCGTAGCGAAGCAGCGCGTCATCGCCGTGCGTCGCGGACGTCGCGCGACGATCGCCGCCACGCGCCGATCGGTCTCGACGTCGCGGACACGCTGCGGTGCGACAACAGCTCGCGCACCGCCTGCCGATTGGTCGCCTCGACGATTCTCACTGCACACGTTCCACTTTCGGCTGACTTCAACTTACTTCCACTTTTCCACTTTTCAACTTTTCCACTTCACATGACGATCTTGTTCAGCGGATATTCGACGATGCCCTGGCCGCCGGCGGCTTTCAGCTTCGGGATCAGGTCGCGGACGGTCCGTTCTTCGATGATCGTGTTCACGGCGACCCACTCCTCGTCGCTGAGCGACGAGATCGTCGGCCGCTGCAGCGCGGGCAGCAGCGCCAGCACCGTCTGTCGAGGTCCGCGCGCGCGGACGTTCAGCATCAGCCCGACGCGGCCCTGCGCCTCGATGGCCGCGCGCAGCAGCAGCGCGATGTTGTCGATCTTGGTGCTTCTTCCACGGATCGGCCAGCGCCGTCTGGTTGACGATCAGCTGCGTGTTCGACTCCGATGCACGCGTGTCGATGATGCGCAGGCGGTTGGCGCGCAGCGTCGATCCGGTTTCGGTGGCCTCGACGATCGCGTCGGCGAGCACCGGCGGCTTCGACCTCGGTCGCGCCCCACGAGAACTCGACGCGCTTGACCGGCGACGCTTCGAGCTTCTCGAAGTAGTTGCGCGTCACCTGCACGAGCTCGGTGGCGATCGTCGCGCCGGCGAAATCCTGTCGGCGACTTGAAGCGCGAGTCCTCCGGCGCCGCGAGCACCCAGCGCACCTTGCCGAAGCTCTGCTTCGAGTAGACGAGGTCCGCGAGGCTCGTCGACGCAGGTGTGCGCGTCGCGGCCGAGCTGGTGCTCCGCGACCCAGTCGAGGCCGGTGAGCCCGGCGTCGAGCACGCCTTCGCAGACGTAGCGCGTCATCTCCTGCGCGCGGATCAGCATGCACTCGATCTCCGGATCGTCGATCGTCGGGAAATACGAGCGCGAGCTGACGTAGATGTTGAAGCCGGCGCGCGCGAACAGCTGGACGGTCGCGTCCTGCAGCGAGCCCTTCGGAATGCCGAGTCGAGTTTCATGGAATCGTCACGCCCTCCGCGCGCTGGAAGAAGCAGGTGCGCTCGCCGCGTGTGGCAGACGTTGCCGTCGCCGAGCCGTTCCGCCTTCACGAGCACCGTGTCGTCGTCGCAGTCGATGAGCACCTCGCGCACCGCGAGCTTGTTGCCGGACGTCTCGCCCTTGGTCCACAGCGTGTTGCGCGTGCGGCTGAAGAACGTCACGTAGCCCGGTGCGCCGCGTGATGTCCCACGCCTCCTGGTTCATGAAGCCGACCATCAGCACTTCGCCGCTCACGTGGTCCTGCACGACCGCGGGAATCAATCCGTCCAGCTTTGAGAAGTCCATATCTCTTGTCCGCCGGAACGCTTCGCGCCCATGCAACAAAAACCCCGCCCTGATTCCGGCGGGGCCTGCATGGCGTCCGTGGTGGCTCTAGGTCGAGCGGTTCCGTTACGCGCGCAGTCCTGCCGGCCGGCCGCATGTGGCCGTGGTGATGGTGGACGTGCGCGTGGGTAAGAACCGGGCCATCGAGAGTCAGAAGCCTATCAAATGGACGGCAGGCGGCGCAACTCGCGGTCAAGCCGGCGCCATCAGCTGGCGATCATCACCTCCGTCGACTTGATGATCGCCAGCGCCTCCTCGCCTCGCCGCAGCTTCAGCTCGTCGACCGCGTCGCGCGTGATGACCGCCGTCAGTCGCTGATCGCCGATCCGCAGCCGGACCTGCGCCAGCAGCCCGTCGGCGCGCACCTCTTCGACGATGCCGCGCAGCTGGTTGCGGCCGCTGATCGAGACCAGCATGCCGGCGCGCGGCGCGGCGCCGCGGCGCGTCCGCGCGGCGCCTTGCCCTGCGACGCCAGCATCCGATCGATTTCGGCGTCGGCGATGCGGTGGTGACCGCCGCCGGTGCGGACGGTCCGCACCGTTCCCTTGTAGATCCATTGCTTCAGCGCCGGAGTAGCTGACGCCCAGCCGGTCCGGCGGCCGCCCGAACGGTGAGAAGCGCCATTACGGATCAGGCCTCTGAAACAGACAGAAATCCGTGACGCCATATCGACCTGAATCATACTAAATTAGCGTGATCATGCGAGATGCCTCTGCTCGATGGCTCGCGCTGGCGGCCGCGTGCCGCCGACCGTGCTGGCGCCTCGCGCGGACGCGCAGGTGCGGCCGGGGCCGACCCGGGAGGTCGTCATGTCGGCGGCCGTCAGCCTGACCGAGGTGCTGCAACAGCTCGCGCCGATCTACCAGGCGAAGACAGGCGACGCGCGTCGTGCTCAACCTCGGCGCCTCCAACACGCTCGCGCGGCAGATCGCGTTCGGCGCCGGCGTCGATCGTGTTCATCAGCGCCGACGAAGCGCCAGATGAACGCCGTCGCCGCACAGATCGATCCGCGCAGCCGCGTCGATCTGTTGTCGAACCAGCTGGCGATTGCCGTGCCCGACGACCGGCCCCGCACGATGGCGTCGGCTCGCGATCTGCTCGACCCGGCGATCCGGCGCATCGCGATCGGCGACCCGGCCGCGGTCCCCGCCGGCGTTTACGCGCAAGCAGTACCTGCAGACGCTCGGCATCTGGCCCGACCTGCGCGATGAAGGTGGTTCCGTCCGGCAGCGTGCGGCTCGCGCTGCGTGCCGTCGAGAGCGGCGCCGCCGATGCCGCGATCGTTCATCACACCGACATCGCCACCGCCGGCGCGTGTGCGGGAAGCGCTGGTCATTCCGGTGGCTGAGGGTCCGCGCATCGTCTATCCGGCGGCGGTCGTCCGCGCGGGCAAGAACCACGAAGGTGGCCGCCGGCTGCTCGCGTTCCTGCGCTCGCCCGAGGCGAGCGCCATCTTCACGCGCGCGCGGATTTCATCGCGCCGGTCGCCGCGCGGAACTAGACGCGCGTGAACGCCGAGATTCGCGACATCGCGATCTTCACGACGCTCGCCGCGCTGGCCGCGACGGCGCGTGATGCTCGTGCCCGGGTGTCGCGGTCGCCTGGCTGCTGGCGCGCACGCCAGTTCCCCGGCAAGTCGCTCGTCGAGACCGTCGTCTCGCTTCCGCTCGTGATGCCGCCGGTCGCGACCGGGCTTCTGCTGCTCTGGCTGTTCAGTCGGCGCGGGCCCCGTCGGCGCAGCTGCTCGCGCGCGTCGGCATCGAGATCGTGTTCACCCCGGCCGCCGTCGTCATCGCGATGGCGGTCATGGGATTGCCGCTGCTCGTTCGCACCGCCCGCGCCGGCTTCGAGCAGGTCACGCGGCGCTACGAGCAGATCGCCGAGACGCTCGGCGCCGGCCCATGGCGTGTGTTCTCGACCGATGACGCTGCCGCTCGCCGCGCGCAACATCCTCGCCGGCGCGATGCTCGGGTTCTCGCGCGCCCTCGGTGAATTCGGCGCGACCATCGTCGTCGCCGGCAGCATTCCCGGCCGCACGCGGACGCTGGCGGTCGGCATCTACAGCTTCACCACTCGAGACCGGCCAGGATCGACAGGCCGCGCTGCTGCTGGTCATCTCGGTCTCGATCGCCTTCGTCGCCGTCCTCGCGTCGAACCGCCTGGCCAGGATTCCAGCGGAGCGGTTCAACTGATGGAACTACCCCGCACGACAGCCTCGACCGCGATTCTGCTGGTCGTGACAACGGGCGGCCAGCCTTGTTTCGATGACCAGTGGCCAGCGCCTGATCGCGACTCCTTACGAACGGACGCGGAGTTCAAACTAACCTACCAAAAATCTTCATCTTCAATAAATTCCATTATGGACATTAAGTCCAGAAAGAACACAGGAAAATATACTGGAGAGAAACTATCAGACTTGCTAAAAAAACAAAACATCAGATCAATGAACTCGAACTATATGTTTCAGTTCATTTGAAAAACTATACCTCATATGAAACATTAAGAATCTCAAGCCAGGGCATGGAACATGGCACCTCTGATCATGTCCACGTCTTTCAGCTATGTTTGACCTGCATGATGACCACCATGGGACAGATAAGCATGACCATCTAAATAACTAGACCCAGGATAGAGTTACTATCAAACCAGATCTGCATTTAGCATTCTGCTGGCAGTACCTGGA
>ERZ1370068.1231-contig-11122_pt1 | contig 54667 bp, 47 predicted proteins | sample MGYA00561227_ERZ1370068 | MGnify/ENA primary metagenome ERZ1370068 (study PRJEB38410, sample SAMEA6850437) | metagenome | study: Metagenomic assessment of the ecological functions of the soil: analysis of the soil microbiota associated with the... | reverse complement strand
TTACGTATTGCTCAGCAGCCGCTCGCCGCGCGCGGTCGGGAAGACGGTCCCTTCTGTGTCGTCCGATCAGCTCGTCGGAGACCGCGTTCCCGCGTACCCGTGAGGACGCGGCTGGTCCGAAGGGTCCGCAGGTACTGACCGTTGCTTGCGGTCGATCAGCACGACCGCCTCGCGGTCGCGAGCACGCTTCGCGCCGCCCCTGATCGCCCGGCGGTCCGTCGGCTCAGGCGTCGAGGGCCGCGGCCGCGCGGCGTGCCCGCTTGGTCTCGACCTCGCGCGACGAGGCTGCAGAAGGAGCAGATCGCGCCGTACGCCGGCATGCCGCACGACTGGCACTCGCCCGGGACGCCGGCGTCGGCGTCGGTCGCGAAGAGCGCCTGCGCCGTGCGGACGAACTCCTTCACGAACGCGAGCTTCGTGCCGGGGCTCGCGGCCTCGAGGCGGTTGAGCGCGTCCTTGTAGACGAGCTGCGTCGCGCCGACGGCGTTCGGGCACTCCTCGACGACGTAGTCGATGCCGCGCATGAAGGCGTAGACCGCGCGTCTCGTACTCGCTGAGCAGGTAGAGCGGCTTCACCTTGCGGACGAACTTCGGGTGGCGTCGGCTGCGAGCACGGGCCGCTGGCGGGCGAGGTGGTCACGCTGCCAGCGCAGCACGTTGCCGAGCAGGCGCGCCGCCTCGTCGTCGAGGTTGTGGCCGGTGGCGAGCACGTCGAAGCCGCCCTCGTGCGCGGCGCGCGTCGAAGAAGTGGCGCTTCATCGTGCCGCAGGCCGCGCACGGCACGCGGCGCGTCGACTGCGGCCACGTCGGGCACGCGCGAGCCCGGGCCTCTCGTCGGCGAGCGCGACGACGCGCGAGCGGCAGCTCGCGCGCGCGCGGCGAAGGCCTCGACCTTCTCGCGCGAGCGCGTCGGAGTACGCGCCGATGCCGAGCCCCAGGTAGAGTCCCGTCGTCCGGTAGCCGAGCTCGACGAGCACGTCCCAGAGCGCGAGGCTGTCCTTGCCGCCGGAGACGGCGACCAGCACGCGCTCGTCGCGCGTGAACATGCTGCTCGTGCGTCGATCGCGCGCTCGACGTGGCGGCTGGAAGTAGCCGAGGTAGCACGGCCGGCAGAAGCCCGCGTTGTGGGCTCGGAGCTGCACCTCGGCCTTGCTGCGCGCGACAGCGCGGTGCACTTCACGCGCGCGCCGCCGGAGATGACGGCGCGGATCTCGATCTCGTCCGTCGTCCTCGACCATCTCGCCGTCGGTCAGGAGCTCGTCGCCGCGGATGACCATGGCGGTGCTCGGGAGGACGTCCGAGCTCGGCGAGGAGGCGACCCACGGAGCGACGCCCGGCGACCTCGACCGTGCGCCGCTGGGGATGCAGATGGACCCGCATGCGCGACGGTCGGGTAGCACGGCGCCGGTGACGCGCCTCAAGCGGTCAGTTTCCGACGTCGTCGCCTTGACACGAGCGCGAGGCGTCAGTATTGAACGCCGTTCGCCCAGCACCCGGGCGACGCCGCACCGTGGCCGAGAAGAAGGCAAAGACCGCCGAGAAGTCGGGCGCCGACGCGCAGCACGGAAGCATCTCTGTCCGTCGTGCGGCGCCGAGAGCCGGGTCGTGCAGTACGCGGGGCTTGGTCCGCGCGGCTTCTTCTGGGTGTGCGAGAAGGCCTGCGGCTACACGAAGCGCACCCGCTGACGACGCGCGACATCCGGCAAGGAGGTTCCGCGCATGGCGCGGACCCGCAAGACCGACAAGAGCGCCCGCTCGAAGTCCAAGTCGTTCGCGATCTTCGACGACGAAGAGCAGCCGCGTCGACGACGAGCGAAGAAGAGCTTCCGAAGGACGAGGCGGGGCGGCGCAAGATCAAGCGCCAGTACGAGGAGCTGCTCGGCATCCGCATCGAGAAGCTGCAGGGGTCGCATCCTGAACCGCGAGCGCATCAACAAGACGATCGAGGGCATCTACTTCATCTGCGCCTCGTGCAAGAAGGTCTGCCACAACCTCGACGAGGGCCTGGTCGAGGACCCGAACAACGTGAACAACCTCTGCACCGCCGTGCGCGACGGCGAAGGAGCCGAAGCGGCGGCAGCGGCAAGGGCGGCAAGGCCGCCGCCTAGACCTAGCCAGCTCGACGCGACCAGCGTGAGCAGGATCGTCGGGCAGCGCGCGCCTCGATGCACGAGCGTCGCCGCTCCGCGGGCAGACGCGAGCGCCGCGGCGTGCAGCGCGTGGCGGCTCGCCGGCAGCAGTCCGAGCTCGTCGCCGCCGTACACCGAGTCCCCGACGACGGGATGCCCGAGCGAGCGCCAGGTGCGCGCGGACCTGGTGCGTGACGCCAGTCCGGATCTCGACGTCGACCGACGCGCGCGCGTCCGTGCGGCTACGACCGCGACGACGCGGGTCGACCGCCGGCCATGCGCGATCGCCGGCACGCGCCGCGCGCATCCGGCCGCCGGTCGACCCGGGTCGTGGGCGAGCGCGCGCGTCGACCGACCAGCGCCGGCGGCCGGCACGCCGCGCGACGATCGCGACGTAGCGCTTCGACGACCGCGTGCGCGCGAAACGCCGCGCGCAGCGCCGGTCCACGCCGCCGGCCGTGCGCGCGCGCGAGCAGCACGCCCGACGTCCCGGTGTCGAGGCGATGGACGAGCCCGGGCGCCGAGCGGGTCGCCGACGCCGCGCGAGCTCGGGATAGCGCGCGACGAGGGCGCGCCGCGATGGTCCCGCGCTCGCGCGGATCGAGCGCGTGCCCGGGCACGCCGCCGGGCTTGTCGAGCGCGACGAGGTCGGCGTCCTCGTACACGATCGCGAGCGGCGAGGTCGGGCTCGGGCCGCGACGCTGCGCGAGCACGGGGAGCTCGACGACGTCGCCGGTCGCGACGCGCGTGCCCTTCGTCGCCGGGCGGCCGTTCACGCGCACGGCGCCCTCGGCGATCGAGCGTGCGCGCACGAGGCGGCGCGACGCCGAGGCGCAGAGCGCGTCCGCACGACGGCGTCGAGCGCGCTCCCGCGCATCCGTCGGGACCGATACGCGTCGACGCGCCGTCACGATGCGACGGCGTGCGGACGCAGGTCGTCGAGGCTCTCGACGACGATCTCGACGGACGCCGCGTCGAGACGATGCCGAAGTGCCCGGCGTCGCGCAGCGCGACGTTGAAGGCGCCGGGCAGGTACGCCGCGCTCGGGCGGCGTCGACGACGGCGTCGTGCAGCGAGTAGACGTTGACGACGTCGATGCGCGTCGACGAGCGGTCGCGATCGCCGAGCGTCGCGTGCGGCGTCGCGAGCGTCACGACGCGGCGTGCCCGGCACGCGCGAGCGCCGCCGCGCCGGCGCGCCACGAGCCCGCCGGCGCCGTGCCCGACGAGGAGCACCGGCTCGGCCGCGAGCCGCGCGCCGCGACGAGTCGCTCAGCGCGTCCGCGCGCGCGCTGCGACGCGAAGCCATGTCGCGCCGCGCCGCGCGGCTCGACGTGCACCGACGGCATCGAGCGTCGCGCTCGAGCCGCACGGCCGAGCGGCGTCAGGCTCGCCGGCGAACGCAGACCGCACTCGGGCAGCAGCAGACGACGAGCGGTCGCGCGCGCCGGGGCGGACGCGGCGCGCGCCAGCGGCGCGGCGGCGCGCGCAGCGCCCGCCAGAGCGAGACGAACGAGCGACGACCGACTCGACGCAGCACGTCGGCGACTTCGGTGCGCGAGCGGCCGGGCGCTCGTCGTCGTCGTCCTCGAACGGGCACGCATCGCGCCGGGCGCGGCGCGCCGCGCCGCGCGCACGTAGACGGCGCGCCAGTCGATGCGACGATCGCGAGCGTCGGCAGCGCGGCGTACCGACGACGGCACGCGCAGCATCGGCGCGAGCGACACGGTCGAACTCCAGCCGGCTCGCGACGCATCCTGTCAAGGACGGACGCGCGCACGACCTTGCTTTTCGCGGACGACCGCCCGTAAATCGAGTCGCGTTCGCGAGCTCGCATCCCGTGCAACGAGTCGACTCGCCACGCGCGTCGTGATGGCCGGAGGATCCGGGACGCGCTTCTGGCCGCGCAGCCGCGCGCGCGTGCCGAAGCAGCTGCTCCCGATCGCCGGCCGGCGGACGCTCCTCGCCGACACGCTCGCGCGCGCTCGCGCCGCTGCGTCGCCGCGCGCGCGCACGCTGGTCGTGACGGGCGCGAGCCACGCGGCGGCGGTGCGGCGCGAGGCGCGCGGCCTGCCGCGCCGGCAACGTGCTCGTCGAGCCGCAGGGACGGAACACCGCCGCCGGCGATCGCGCTCGCGGCGCTCCGCATCGCGGCGACGCGCGCCGACGGCGTGATGGTCGGTGCTGCCGGCGGATCACGTCGATCGGCGACGCGGCCGCCTTCCGCGCGACGCTCGCGCACGCGCTCGACGTCGCCGGAGCGACCGACCGCCTCGTGACGCTCGGCATCACGCCGACGCACCCCGAGACGGGCTACGGCTACATCCAGGTCGGGCGCGCGCTCGACGGCCGGACGACGGCGCTGCACGCGGTCGCGCGCTTCATCGAGAAGCCGGACCTGGCGCGCGGCGGCGCTCGCTCGCGCGGCGGCGACGTGCTCTGGAACGCCGGCATCTTCGCGTGGCGCGTCGAGCGCATCCTCGCCGAGCTCCGCCGCTGGGTGCCCGACGTGCTCGAGCCGCTCGAGCAGGCGCTCGGCGCGCGGTACGACCGGCGCTCGCGCGCGCGTACGCGCGGCTCGCCGTCGATCTCGATCGACACGGGCGTCACTGGAGCGCGCGGAGCGGTGGCGCGTCGTGCGGGCGACGCTTCCCGTGGAGCGACGTCGGGAGCTGGGCCGCGGTCGCCGACCTCTGGCGCGACGGCGACGCGGCCGAACGCCGTCCGCGGCCGCGCGGTCGCGCGTCGACAGCACGCGGCTGCGTCGATCGACGCCGGGATCGCGGCTCGTGGCCGCTGCTCGGCGTACGCGACCTGGTCGTCGTCGACACGCCGGACGCGCTGCTCGTCTGCCCGACGGACGCGCGCGCAGGACGTGCGGCTCGTCGTCGACGAGCTCCGTCGCCGGCAGCTCCGAGCGGTACCTCTGATGGCCGAAGTCGCGAGGTCATCCGGCATCGATCCGAGCGCGCCGCGCGCGGAGGCGCCGCGCCGTCGTCGACGAGCGCTCGACGATGCTCGACGCGCTTCGGCCCGCTCGCGCGGTTCGCTCGTCGCGGTCGCGCTCCGCTTCGTCGCGCATGCCCGCCGGAGTCGGTCGAGCGCATCCGCGCAGCTCGCGCCGCCAGCGGCACGCTCGTCTACGTCATGCGCTACCGCTCGGCGATCGACTACCTGCTCGTGAACGCCGTCCTGCTGCGCGAGGGCCTGCCGCTCGCGCGCTTCGCGCCCGGCATGTCGACGGTCTGGTGGCGGCCGATCGCGCGAGTGGTTCCGCTGGCTACGCGCCGCGTGACGGATCCGCGCGGTCGCGCGTCGCCGCGTGCTGCGGCCGGTCGTCGCGAGCGGCTCGCCGGTGCTGATCTTCCTCCGCAACCAGGCCGTCGCCGGACGGCGGCGGCGCGCGCTCGCGGAGGCGCGCTTCGGGCCGCGCTTCCTGCGCGAGGTCGTCGCGCGGCGGGCGCGACGCGCGAGCGGCCGGTCGTCCTCGTGCCGCTCGCGATCGTGCGGGGCGGCACCGGCTACCGGCGGCGCGAGTCGCGCGTCGCGACGCTGCTCTACAGCGTGCAGGACGCGCCGGGCGAGGCGAAGCGGCTCTTCACGTACGTCTGGAACCGCGGGCAGGCGCAGCTCGACGCTCGGCCGCGAGATCGCGCTCGCCGACGTCGTCGCCGAGGCGCCGGCGCGAGGCCGACGATCGGCTCGCGCGGCGCCTCGCCCGCATGCTGCAGATCCACCTCTACCGCGAGGAGCGCATCGTGCAGGGGCCGGCGCTCCGCTCGCCGCGCGAGGTGCGCGAGATCGTCCTCCGCGATCCCGAGCTCGCGCAGCCTCACGCGGCGGCATCGCGAACGAGCGCGGCGATGCCGCGCGCGGAAGGTCGTCGCCAGGAAGCGCGCGGCTACGTCGACGGAGATGGCCGCGCGCTTCAACGGCTTCTACTTCAGCATCCTCGAGTTCGTCTTCAACCGCATCTGGCCGCGCGTCTTCTCCGGGCCTCGAGATCACGCGGGCTCGAGCGCGTCGATCGAGACGCATGAAGGAGCATCCGATCGTCCTCGTGCCGTGCCACCGCAGCCACTTCGACTACCTGATCCTCACCTACATCTTCCACATCAACTACCTCGTCGCCGCCGCACATCGCCGCCGGCATCAACCTGAGCTTCTGGCCGATGGGGCCGCTCTTCCGCGGCGCCGGCGCGTTCTTCATCCGCCGCACGCTTCGAGGACAACGAGCTCTACAAGATGGTCTTCCGGAAGTACCTCACGTTCCTCATCCGCGAGGGCTACACGCAGGAGTTCTTCATCGAGGGCGGCCGGCACGCGCACCGGCAAGATGCTCGCGCCGAAGCTCGGCATGCTCGTCCGCGATCGTGAACGCGTTCGCGCAGCGGCGTCCGCCAGGACCTCTATCTGGTGCCGGTCTCGATCCACTACGGCCGCATCCCGGAGGAGGAGACGTACCGGCGCGAGATGGCGGGCGAGGCGAAGCGAGCGCGAGTCGCTCGCGCGCGCTGCTGTCGCGCGCGGAGCGTCCTGTCGCAGCCGCTACGGCACGGCCTACGTGAGCTACGCGGAGCCGATCTCGCTCGCCGACGACGCTCGGCGCCGCTGCGCGAGCGGTTCCGGACCGAGCAGGGCGACCACGAGGTCGAGGAGGAGAAGCGCCGCTTCGTCCAGCGCCTCGGCTTCCGCCTGCTGCGCGAGGTGAACGACGTCGCCGTCAGCGGCGCGACGTCGGTGAGCGCGACCGGCGCTCCTCGGCGCGCCGCGGCCGGCCTGCCGCGCTCGAGGAGTTCCTCATGGCGCGCGCACGCGCTGACGGAGCTCCTCCGCGTGCAGCGCGTGCATCTCACCGACGTCGCTCATCGCGGAACGAGGCGTCGCACTTCCGCGAGGGCCTCACGTGGCTCGAGACGGACGGGCTCGATCGCAGCGCCTCGACGACAGCGACGGCACCGTGCTGCACGTCCCGCCCGAGAAGCGCCTGAGCCTGGACTTCTACAAGAACAACACGATCCACTTCTTCCTCGTGCCGGCGCTGCTGACGCGCGCGCTCCTCGCGGGCGTGCCGGCGAGCGGGCTCCGCGACGACGTCGCTCTGGTGGCTCGACCTCTACCGCTGGGAGTTCCCGCTGCCGGAGCGCGAGACCGTCGCGCGGCGACATCGAGCGCTGGCTCGCCTACTACCGCGAGACCGGCGCGGTCACCGGCGACCGCCCGGACCCCAAGCATCCGGTCATGCAGGTGACCTGCGGCGTGCTCGAGAGCTTCCGCGAGGCCTACCTCGTCGGCGCGCGCACGCTCACCGCCGAGAAGGCCGTGGCCGATCGCGCAGAGCGTCCTCGTCAAGCGAATGCAGCGGCAGTACGCAACGAGTCTGCTGCTCCAGGACGTGCGAGAAGCCCGAGGGCGGCACCATCGTCACGTTCGAGAACGCGCTCGCCCGCTATGCGCCGAGCTCGGGCACGTGACGATCGCCCGGCCCGAGGGATCCGCGCGAAAGCCTCGTCGAGCGCGGTCCGACCTTCGACCGATTGCCGGATTTGATCGCGCGGCTCAGAATCTGACGGATGTGGATCGGCCGCCGCGGCGTCGCGACCGCGCTCGCGCTCGCGCCAGGCACTCCGTCGTGCTGCGCGGGCGCGGCGTCGGCCCAGGAGGTGCGTGCTCGTCGCCGGCGACACGTCGCCGCTCGGCTGGCCGTACTCGGCGTTCACCGACGCCGACGCGTCGACGCCGGCCGGCGCGCTCGTCTTCTCGGCGAGCTCGTCGGGCATCTTCGGCCGGAACGGCGGCGCGATCACCGCAGCGCGTCGGCGCGGGCGACGTGCTGGGCGACGGCCGCCGCATCGCCGGCGTCGAGCCCGCCGGCGCTCGACGGCCGACGGCTGCGTCGTCGCGCGCGCGACGTTCGCGCAGGGCGGCGAAGCGCTCGTCCGCGCCTGCGGGACGGTCGCGGCTCGTGCCTCCTCGACACCGACGGCCGAAGCGCCCGGCGGCGGCGCCATCCGCGCGTTCGACACGCGCGTCTTCGCCGCCGGCACCGACGTCGTCGTCGGCGGCGACCGCCACGCTGAACGACGGCACGAGCGTGCTGCTGCGCCATCGACGGCGGCACGCCTGACGGAGCTCGCGCGGTCCGGCGTGCGCGGCGCCCGCCGGCGGGACGTACGCGGCGTTCCGGCTCCTCGGCGTCACGACCGCCGGCGTCATCGGCTTCCGCGCGACCGTCGGCGACGGACCGGACGGGCTCTTCGCCGGCGAACGGCGTCGAGCACGCGGACGATCGCGGGCGTCGGGCAGGCGAGCCCGGTCGGCGGCGACTTCACGTCGATCGGCGGCGGCACGCTGCCATCCGAGCGGGCTGCTGCGCGTTCCGCGCGGTCGTCTCGTCCACGGGCAGAGCGGCATCTTCGCCGCGGACGCCGTCGGCGTCGTACCGCTGCCTGCGCGCGGTCGCGCTGCGAGGGCGACCGCGCTGCCGATCGACGGCGCGCGACCATCCGCAGCTTCCCGAGCTCGATCGATCCGTCGATCGACGGCAGCGGCACGCGTCGCGTTCCGCGCGCTCATCGACGGGCGCCGACGGACCCGCCGCGGCCGTCGGGCGTCTTCGTGAAGGCGCCCGACGGCACCATCACGTCGATCACGACCGGTGCGCGACGCGCTCGCGGGCGATCGGCACCGTGAGCCGCCTCCGCGATCCGCGTGCTCGCCGACGACGGCAGCGTGCTCGTCTCCGCGGTCGTGAGCGGCGTCGGCTCCAGAGCTCTTCGTCGCGCGCGACGGCACGATCCCGCCGCTCGCGACGACTCGGCGACGCGACGGACCGGACACCGGCGACTCGCGCTTCCGCTTCGGCGCGCCGAGCGTCGTCGCGACGGCCGAGGCCGCCGTCTTCCTCGGCGAGCGCGACGCGATCTTCCGGGACGGACGCCGGCGGCAGCACCGCGGCGCTCGCCTACACGCGGCAAGCCGTCGCGCCTCGGCGGCATCATGGCGAACCTCGGTCCGCCGGTCGTCGACGGCCGCGGGCACGCGTCTTCTTCGGCGTGCGAGCTCCAGCGCGCGCTCTTCAACGAGGTGCTGCTCGCGGCGCAGGGCGCCGACGTCGAGACGTTCGTCTCGCCGGATCGCCGCCTGCTCGGCGGCGGCGGGATCGCCGAGTTCTTCCCGACCGAACGTCGACACGCTCGCCCGCCCGCCGTGCGCGCGACGACGCGGCGTCGTCTTCACGGCCGCGCTCTGCAGGGCGCGAAGGCCGCCAGGCGCGTCTTCCTCGCGCAGCAACGCGCTCCACGCTGAAGGTGCTCGCGCGCGCCGGACAGAACGGCGGAGCGGCGGCCGCATCGCGAGCGCTCGGCACGGTCCGTCGCGCCGGACGGCGGAACGCGCTCGCGGTCCTCGCCGAGGTCGCGCGATGGCGACGACCGGCCGTCGCGCGGTCGTCACGCGCACGGGCGGCCATGTCGGCCGTCGTCGCGATCGAGGGACGGTCGACGCGACAGCCGCGTCGGGCGGCAAGTTCGTCGAGCTCGGCCCGCCGGCGGTGAGCGACGCCGGCGCCGTCTTCCGCGGCGACGCTCGACGGCACGAGCCAGCGAGGGCGTCTTCGTCGCGCGCGGCAAGAAGACGGGCGTCGTCGCCGTCGTCCGGCGACGTCGACCACGACCGGCGCGGCGGACGCCTGCGTACGTTCGGCGATCCCGGTCGCGGTCGGCGACGACGTCTGGTTCCTCGCGCGCGTCGCCGGCAGCGTCGCGCCGTCGAGGCGTCTATCGGGTGCACGGTCGACAGGATTCCCGCGCAAGACCGATCCGGCGCTGCTCGATCGAGCGCGGTCCTCCGTGCCGGGCGATCCGGCGCCGGGCGGCGCTCGGCGGCGTGGTCGTCCGCATCGACATCGCTGCCGCGTCGGCCCGGGCGGCGCCGTCAGCGTGATCGCGGGGCTCGGCGGCGGGTCGATCTGGCGGCGTCAGCCGTACGACCGCTGACGCTCCTGCGCCGACCGGATTTTGCGCGTCCGTTCCTTGACCCCCTGAGCCCTTCCCAGTAGAAGCCGTCGACCCCTGAAGATGAGGCATGTCGGAGGACCACGAGCAGATCGTGGTCAGGCGGCGGAAGCTCGCGGCGCTGCGCGCGCAGTGGTGCGAATCCTTACCCGAACGACTTCCGTCCTGACCAGAGCGCGAGCGAGGTCCACGCACGCTTCGGCGGGCTCGACGACGCCGGGCTCGCGGCGGCGCCCGAGGTCGCGATCGGCGGGCCGGGTCGTCGCGCTCCGCGACTTCGGCAAGGCGGCGTTCCTCCAGCTCCAGGACCGCGGCGGCGCGCTCCAGGTCCACGCCCGCCGCGACGCGCGTCGGCGAGGACGCGCTTCGCCGTCTACCGAGGCCTCGACCTCGGCGACGTGATCGGCGTCGCGGGCAGCCCGTTCCGCACCCGGACCGGCGAGCTCACGCTCGCGGCGACGACGCTCCGGCTGCTCGCGAAGGCGCTCCGGCCGCTGCCCGAGAAGTGGCACGGCCTCACCGGACGTCGAGGCGCGCTACCGCCAGCGCTACGTCGACCTGATCGTCAACCCGGACGCGCGGCGCGATCTTCGCAGCTCCGCAGCCGCGATCGTCGCCGCGATCCGCGCGCTTCCTCGACGCGCGCGGCTACCTCGAGGTCGAGACGCCGATGCATGCAGCCGATCGCCGGCGGCGCCGCGGCGCGGCCGTTCGTCACGCACCACAACGCGCTCGACATGGACCTCTACCTGCGCATCGCGCCGGAGCTCTACCTGAAGCGGCTGGTCGTCGGCGGGCTCGAGCGCGTCTTCGAGATCAGCCGCGTACTTCCGCAACGAGGGGCATCGACACGCGCCACAACCCCGAGTTCACGATGCTCGAGTTCTACCAGGCGTACGCGACCTACGAGGACCTGATGGCCTCACCGAGGAGCTGCTGGTCGGCGGCTGGCGCGCGAGGTGACGGGCGGCCTCACGCTCACGCTACGGCGACGATGGACGATCGACCTCACGCCGCCGTGGCCGCGGCGGACCGATGGCCGAGCTCGTCGCCGAGCAGGCCGGCATCGCCGCCGGACGCTGCTCGATCCGGCCGTGATCCGGCGCGCCTCGCCGAGCGCACCGGCGGCATCGAGCGGCCCGAGCATGACGCCGGGCGAGCTGCTCGGCCTCGTGTTCGAGCGCCTGGTCGAGCCGGAGCTCGATCCAGCCGACGTTCGTCACGCAGTTCCCGGTCGAGCTCTCGCCGCTCGCGCGCCGCAACGACGCCGACCCGCGCTTCGTCGACCGCTTCGAGCTCGTCATCGCGCGGCACGGAGTTCGCGAACGCGTTCTCCGAGCTGAACGACCCCGAGGACCAGCGCGCGCGCTTCGAGGAGCAGCTCGCGGCGCGCGCGGCCGGCGACGAGGAAGCGCACGACGATGGACGAGGACTACGTCCGCGCGCTCGAGTACGGCCTGCCGCCGACGGCGGGCGAGGGCATCGGCATCGATCGCCTGGTGATGCTGCTCGCCGGGCGTCACGTCGATCCGCGACGTCATCCTCTTCCCGCACCTCCGGCCGGAGGCGCGCGGGTGAGCTGGGAGCTGCTCGTCGGGCTGCGCTACCTGCGCTGCCGCGGCGGCGCGTCCGCCTCTCGCTGATCTCGCCGCATCTCGCTCGCCGGCGTCACGATCGGCGTCGCGACGCTGCTGCATCGTCCTCGGCGTGATGACCGGGCTGGAGCGCGAGCTGCGCGACAAGATCCTCGGCTTCAACCCGCACGTCGACGCTCGCGAGCTTCAGCGGCGCGGCTCGAGCGACTGGCAGGACGTCGTCGAGCCGCGTCCGCGCAGGTGCCGGACGTCGAGGCGGCCGCGCCGGTCATCTACGGCCAGGCGATGGTGGCGATCGGCCGCAGCGTGTCCGGCGTCGATCGTGCGCGGCATCGATCCCGACGCGGCGGCGACGGCGTGATCGACGTCGGCAGCCACCTGCAAGCGGCAGCGCTCGCCGAGCTCGGCCGGCCGCAGCACGATCACGCTGCCGGCCGACGAGGGCGGCGGCGAGCGTCGAGCTGCCGGGCATCCTGCTCGGCCAGGAGCTCGCGCGCCAGCTCGGCGTCGGCCGCGGGCGACGTCGTGAACGTCATCTCGCCGCTCGGCACGCCGGGGCCAGCCGGGATGGTGCCGCGCATGAAGCGCTTCGTGCGTCGTCGGCGTCTTCGACTCCGGGCATGTTCGACTACGACACGACGCTCGCCTACATGGACGCTCGGCGACGCGCAGCGCTTCTTCGACCTGAAGGACGACCGTGAGCGCGCATCGAGGTGCGCGTCGGCGACGTCTACGCGCGCGCGAGACCGCGCGCGCGATCGAGCACGCGCTCGGCGGGTTCCCGTACCGGGCGCGCGACTGGATGGAGGTGAACCGCAACCTCTTCTCGGCGCTCAAGCTCGAGAAGGTCGTCTACGGCATCGTCCTGGCCTGATCGTCGTGCGTCGCCGCGTTCAACATCCTCGCCGACGCTCACGATGGTCGTGAAGGAGAAGCGCCGCGACATCGCCATCCTCAAGTCCATGGGCGCGTCGAGCGCGCGCGATCGCGCCGCATCTTCATCCTGAACGGCGCCGTCATCGGCGTCGCCGGCACCGTCGCTCGGCAACCTGCTCGGCCTCGCCGGCTGCTGGCTCCTCGCGCGCTACCAGTTCGTCGAGCTGCCGAAGGACGTCTTCCTGGTGAACACCGCTGCCGGTCGGCATCGACCCGGTGAACTTCGTCGTGGTCGGCGCTGGTCTCGATCGGCGATCTGCGTGGTCGCCGCGCTGTCGCCCGCCCGACGGGCCGCGAGCCTGGTTCCCGTCGAGGTGATCCGGTATGAGTAGCCGCCGCATGTCCGCGCGGGTGAGCGCCGCTCGTGCAGGCGCGGGGCCTGTCGAGAAGCGCTACGTCGACGGGCCGGCGGTCGGTCGAGGTGCTGCGCGGGCTCGACCTCGACATCGCGCGCGGGCGAGCGCGTGGCGATCGTCGGCGAGTCCGGCGTCGGCAAGAGCACGCTGCTCCACCTCCTCGGCACGCCTCGACCGCGCCGATCGGGCGGGCGGCTTGCTCGTCGACGGCGTCGACGTGTTCGCGCGCGCCGAGGCGGAGCTCGCGGCGCTTCCGCAACCGGCGAGGTCGGGCTTCGTCTTCCAGTTCCACCACCTGCTGCGCGGACTTCACCGCGCTCGAGAACGTGATGCTGCCGGCGCTGATCGCGCCGCGAGCCGGTGCGCGCAGGCCGCGCGCACGCGCGCGGGAGCTGCTCGACGCGCGTCGGGCTCGGCGAGCGCGCCTGGCGCACCGCCCCGGCGAGCTGTCGGGCGGCGAGCAGCAGCGGGTCGCGGTGGCGCGCGCCGTGATGCGGCGGCCGCGCCTGCTGCTCGCCGACGAGCCGACCGGCAACCTCGATCCCGGCGACCGGCGAGCGCGTGCACGAGCTGCTGCTCGAGCTCAACCAGGAGCGCGGGTCGGCGCTCGTCGTCGTCGACGCACAACGACCGGCTCGCAGCGCGCGATGGAGCGCACGCTCGCGCCTGGTCGGCGGCCGGATCGAGCCGGCGGCGACTGACCGCGCACGGCGCGCGTCGGGCGACGGCGGAGGCGCGCGGCGTGGCGGGGCGGATGGCGGTGGCACTGTGGTGCTGCGGCGCTGATCGTGCGTCGGGCGCGGCGCGCTGGCGAGCTCGGCCCGCCGGCGGCTGCGTCGCAGCGTGCGCGGCGAGCCGACGCAGCCAGTCCGTCGCGCGCGTCAGATCGAGCGGCAACATCCGCGTCGAGGAGGACGCGATCCGCGTGCACCTCCAGACGCAGGCCGGGCAGCCCGTTCGACCAGGACGCGCGTCGACAGGGACATCCGCGTCCATCTACGCGATGGGCTTCTTCGACCAGGTGAACGCCGAGGTCGCCCCGGACCGGCGAGGGGCGTCGTCGTCACGTTCCGCGTCGACGGAGCGCCCGCTGGTGCGCGGCGTCACCGATCGAGGGCACCGAGAAGATCGAAGAAGGAGGAGGTCGAAGGCGCGCTGCGCGTCCGGCCGCACACCATCCTCGACCCCGAGAAGGCCCGCCAGGGCATCGAGGCCGCGCAGAAGCTCTACGGCGACAAGGGCTACCTCGACGCCGACATCACCTACGACGACCGACGCCCGGTCGGCGAGAACGAGGTCGACGTCCGCTACACGGTCGACGGAAGGCGCCGCGTCCGCATCAGCGACATCGAGTTCGAGGGCAACGAGGCGCTTCTCGAGCCGCGAGCTCCGCGGCATCATGCAGACCGAAGAGAAGTGGATCTTCTCGCTTCATCACCGGCGCCGGCAACCTGAACAAGGACGTCCTGCAGACCGACGTCGAGCGCCTGACGGCCTGGTACTACGACCACGGCTACGTCACGGTGCGCATCGACGAGCCGAAGGTCGAGCGCGCGCGACGACGGCCTCGACGTCGTCATCAAGATCGACGAGGGCCAGCAGTTCAAGATCGGCAAGGTCGACGATCGCCGGGCAAGGACGCTGCCCGCCGACCGACCGCCGGCTGCCGCCGACACGCTCGCACACGAGCCGCGGCGAGGTGTTCGAGCGCCAGCGCGCTCCGCGACGACGTGCAGCGCCTGCACCGAGCGGCTGTCCGAGGACGGCTACGCGTTCGCCAACGATCGAGCCCGCGACGCGAGCGTCGACCCCGACGGACGAAGACGGTCGACGTCACCTTCCAGGTCGAGCGCGGCGCGCCGGTCGACCGTCGAGCGCATCGAGGTCACGGGCAACACGCAAGACGCGCGACTACGTCGTGCGGCGCGAGATGCGCCTCCAGGAGGCAGGAGCTCTTCTCGGGCACGCAAGCTGCGCAAGAGCCGCGAGGCGCTGCAGCGCCTCGGCTTCTTCCAGGAGGTGAACGTCACCACCGCGCAAGGGCGGTCGCCGACGACCGCATGCACGTCGTCGTCGACGTGAAGGAGGCGCAGACCGGCGTCGTTCAGCGCCGGCGCGGGCTTCAGCTCCGCCGGACAGCCTGCTCTTCAACGTCCGCATCCAGGAGAACAACCTGTTCGGCCGCGGCGCAGCGCCTGGTCGCTCAACGCCGACGTCGGCTCCATCCGCCGGAACATCATCCTGTCGTTCACCGAGCCGTACTTCCGCGGCACGCCGCTCACCGTCGGCGTCGACGCCTTCAGCTGGCGCCTGCGCGTTCGACGACTTCGCGCGCGCGCGGGCACCGGCGCCAGCGTCTCAGTTCACCTATCCGGTGACGGCGTTCGGCTACGATCACGCTCTGGGGCTTCCCGCTCGACGAGGTGCGGGTCGGCGCCGACTACCGGCTCGAGCAGGCCGAGATCAGCGACCTCGGCTTCGACGCGACGCGCGTCGATCCGCGCTCGAGGAGGGCACGAGCCTGATCAGCAGCGTCACGCCGCAGCTGCTCGCGCAACACGCTGAACCACGCCTTCGACCCGACCGCGGGCTCGCTGCAGGACCTGTCGCTCGAGGTCGCCGGCCTCGGCGGCGAGCAGTTCATCAAGGCCGAGGCGCGCGAGCGCTGGTACTACACGTTCCTGCGCGCCGAAGGCGCTCGGCGACTTCACCTACTCGCTCGGCGCCAACGTCGGCGCTACGGCGTCGGCGACGAGGGCTCGAGCGGCGACGAGCTGCCGCTCTTCGAGCGCTACTTCCCGGGCGGCATCAACACGATCCGCGGCTTCGAGCCCGCACGCTCGGTCCCGCGCGAGGACCGCAAGGACCGCTTCGGCCAGGTCGTGTCGACGACGCCGATCGGCGGCAGCACGCAGTTCATCCTGAACAACGAGGTCATCTTCCCGATCGTGCAGGCATCGGGCTGAAGGGCGTCGTGTTCGTCGACGCCGGCAACGCGTACGGCGGCGACGAGGATCGACGTCGTCGACGACGCGCGCTACGCGGCCGGCGGCGGCATGCGCTGGCTCTCGCCGCTCGGGCCGCTCCGCGTCGAGGCTCGGCATGCCCGTTCAACACCAAACCGCACGATCAGCAAGAGCCTCGTGCTGTTCTCGTTCGGCGGACCGTTCCAGTTCTGACGCGAGGCGCAGACGGAGCACATGATGCGGCACACGAGAGCATCGGGTGGGCGTCGTGGCGGCGGCGTCGCCGCGTGGCGCTGGCTCGCAGCGACGGCGGTGCGCGCGGACTGCAGGATCGCGGTGGTCGACATGCAGCGGGCGCTCAACGAGTGCGACGCCGGGCAAGACAGGCGAAGGACCAGGTGAAGGCGAAAGTTCGAGAAGGCGCAGGACCAGCTCGCGCAAGCAGCGCGACGACCTCGACAAGGCGCGCGACGAGTTCGACAAGAAGGCGCTCGTCGCTGAAGGAGGACGAGCGCCGCGACCTGCGAGAAGGACTTCGAGAGTCGAGGCGCTCGATTTCAAGCGGAAGTACGAGGACTTCCAGCGCGACCTGAAGCGCACCGACATCGGAGCTCACCTCCGGGCATCGTCGAGCAGCTCTATGGCATCGTGCAATGACTACGGGCGCAGCAGGGCTACGCTGGTCCTCGAGGCGTCGAGCGGCGCGCTGCTCTACAGCGACAAGGCGCTCGACATCACCGACGACGATCGATCAAGATCGCACAACGCCGACGCCGCAACATCAGGCGCGCGGCGGCCGGCCAAGAGCCGGAGGGCGAGCGCACGGCAGATGAGCAGCCGCTCAGAGCTCGTGCGGCCGGCAGCGGCCGCCGACGGGCGACCGGCGCTTCCGGCATCCCGCTCGATCGATCGGCGTCGCTCGAGGTCGAGACCGGGCGTGCGCGGTCGGCGCGGCAGCTCGTCGGCGCGAACGAGCCGTACTTCGCCGGGCACTTCCGGGCGCGCCGGTGATTCCCGGGCGTGCTCCTGTGCGAGGCGCTCGCGCAGCTCGGCGCGTCGCGGTCGGCGACGAGCGACGACGCTGGCGCTGCGCCGGCGTCGCAGCGGGCGCGCTTCCGGCGCCCGGTGCTGCCGGGCGACGCTGCGCCTCGAGGTCGACCGGTCGCAGGTGGCGGCAGGCGCCGGCCGTGGCGACGTGCGCGGGCGTCGTCACGCGTCGGCGACAGCGCCGTCGCCGAGGTCGACTTCGCTCTGGCCGCCGAGGCGGGCCCGCGCATCCACCCGAGCGCCGTCGTCGCGCGCACGCGCCGTGCCTCGGCCGACGGCGTGCAGGATCGGGCCGTACGCCGTCGTCGGCCCGGACGTGCGCGACCGGCGACGGCACGTGGATCGGCGCGCACGCGGTCGTCGACAGGGCGCACGACCCTCGGCGCGCGCGAACCGGATCTTCCCGTTCGCCAGCGGTCGGCGGATGCCGCCAGGACCTCAAGTATCGGGAGCGAGACGAGCACGGTCTCGCGGCGGCGACAACATCGGCGCGAGTACGTCTCGATCAACTCCGGTGCACCCGGCCGACGGCGGCGGCATGGCGACGCGGATCGGCAGCGGCTGCCTGCTTCATGGTATCGGCGCACGTCGCCCACGACTCGCCGCTCGGCGACCACGTCGATCCTCGCCAACGGCGCTGCGCTCGGCGGACACGTCGCGATCGAGCGACTTCGGCCATCATCGGCGGCTCGCCGGCGTGCACCAGTTCGTCCGCATCGGCGAGTCGGCGCTGTGCGCGGCGGGCGCGATGGTGTCGACGGACGTGCCGCCGTTCTGCATCGTGGCGGGCGACCGCGCCCGGCTGCACGGCCTGAACATCGATCGGGCTCGCGGCGCCGCGGCTTCACGCCGACGACGATCCGGCGCTGCAAGCGCGCCTACCGGATGCTCTTCCAGCGCGACGGCAGGCGCGGCGCGAGCGCATGGCGCACGCGCGCGCGCGGCGCTCGGCAGCGTGGCCTGAGGTCGAGCGCGCTCGTCGCAGCCTTCGTCGCCGAGTCGACGGCGCGGGGTCTGTCGCTGAGCAGCGTATGGAGCGGATCGGACTGATCGCGGGCAGCGGGCGCTTCCCCGTCGCTGTTCGCCGAGACGCGCGCGCCGGCGCGGGGTCGAGGTCGTCGCGGTTGCGCACCGCGGCGAGACCGACGCCGGAGCTCGAGCGCGTGGTCGCGGGCATCACCTGGGTACATGCCGGGCCAGCTCGAGGGCATCATCGAGGCCCTAGGCAGCGCACGGCGTCACCCGCACGGTGATGGTCGGCGGGATCGCCAAGCCGCGCCTCTTCCGCGAGTTCATGCCCGACGCGCGCGCGCCTGCGCTCGCGCGCTGTCGGCCAGCTGCGCGACGATCGTCATGCTCCGCGCGCTCGCGGCAGGAGCTCGAGAGCGAGGGGATCGCGCGTCGTCGAGTCGACGACTCTATCTCGAGGAGATCGTGCCGGCACGCGCGGCGTCGCTCGGCGCGCGCGACACCGACGCCGAGGAGTGGGCCGACATCCACTTCGGGTTCCGCGTCGGCGAAGGTGATCGGCCGGTTCGACATCGGCCAGAGCGTGCGTCGTGCGCAGCGGCGCCGTGATCGCCGTCGAGGGCATCGAGGGGACCGACGCGACCATCCGGCGCGCCGGGCCAGCTCGCGAACGGCGACATCGTGGTCGTGAAGGCGTCGCAAGCCGACGCAGGACCTGCGCTTCGACCTGCCCGCGGTCGGGCCCGACACGATCCGCACGATCGCCGAGGTGCGCGGGCCGCGCGCTCGCGGTCGAGGCGGGCCGCACGATCATGCTCGACCGTGAGGAGATGGTCGCGCTCGCCGACGCGGCCGGCATCGCGGTCGTCGCCGTCGACCGCGCCGGGATGGAGCGGCATGAGCGGCTGCGCGCGGCCGTCGTGGGCGTCGGGCTACCTCGGGCGCTTCCACGCCGAGAAGTACGCCGCCCACCCGGACGTGCGCAGCTGGTGGCGGTCGCCGACGTCGACGCGGCGATCGCGCGCGCGCGGTCGCGACGCGAGCTCGGGCGTCGAGGCGCGTCACCGACCACCGCGCGCTCGTCGGGCGGGTCGACTGCGCGAGCGTCGCCGTGCCCACGCACGCACCACTACGCGGTCGCGCGCGATCTGCCTCGAGGCCGGCGATCGACGTGCTGGTCGAGAAGCCGCTCACGACGACGGTCGACGGAGGGGCAAGGCGCTGCTCGAGCTCGCGGTGCAGCGGCGGGCGCGTGCTGCAGGTCGGGCACCTCGAGCGCTTCAATCCCGGCGATGCGTGCGCTCGACGGGCTCGTCGACGCAGCCGCGCTTCATCGAGTGCCAGCGGCTCGCGCCGTTCACCGAGCGCGGCACGGACGTCGACGTCGTGCTCGACCTGATGATCCACGACCTCGACGTCATGCTCGCGATGGTGCCGTCGCCGCGTGCGCGCGGTCGAGGCGGTCGGCGTCCCGGTGCTCACGCCGTCGGTCGACATCGCGAACGCACGGCTGCGCTTCGCGAACGGCTGCATCGCGAACGTCACCGCGAGCCGGGTGTCGCTCAAGCGCGAGCGGAAGCTCCGCATCTTCCAGGCCGACGCCTATTTCTCGGTCGACTTCGACGAGCGCCGCGGTGCGCATCTGCCGGCGCGAGCCGATCGGCGCCGACGGCAGCCGACGCTCACCTTCGAGGAGCGCGAGGTCTGCGAGGGACGCGCTCGCAGGCCGAGATCGACGCCTTCGTCGCAGCGCGGTGCGCGCGCGCGAGCACGCCGCCGGTGACCGGCTGGGACGGCCTGCGCGCGCTCGAGGTCGCGCACGTGATCCGCGAGGCGTCGAGACGGAGGTGCGCGCGGCGCAGGTCGCTCGGCGCGACGAGCTGACGGCGGACGAGAGCGTCGCGGCGTGGCCGCGCGCGTCAGCGCGCCGCGCCGCGTCCTGCTGGTCGCCGGCGAGGCGTCCGGCGATCTGCACGGCGCCGATCTCGCTGCGTGCGCTGCGCGCACGCGTGCCCGGCGCTCGAGGTCTACGGCATCGGCGGCGAGCGCCTGCGCGCGGCCGGCATGCAGACGGTGGCCGACGCGGCGAGGTCGCGACGGTCGGCGTCGTCGCAGGGCGCGGCCGGCTCCGCACGCTGCTCGCGCGTCTACCGCGCGCTCGTCGCGTCGCCTGCGCGACGACCGCCCGACCTCTGCGTGCTGATCGACTTCCCGGAGTTCAACCTGCGGCTCGCGCGGGTCGCGCAGCGGCCGCGGCGTGCCGGTCGCTCTACTACATCGGCCCGCAGGTCTGGGCTGTGGCGGCGGCGGCCGCGTGCGCAAGATCGCGCGGCGCGTCGATCGGCTCGCGTCGTCGTGTTCCGTTCGAGCCCGGCGCTCTACGCCGAGCGCGACTGCGCGCGTCGAGTTCGTCGGCCATCCGCTGCTCGACCGCGTGCGGGCGACGCGCGGACGCGACGGCGACGCTCGCGCGCGCACGGCCTCGACCCGAGTCGTCGCGCTCGTGCTCCTGCCCGGGCAGCCGGCGTGAGCGAGATCGACGTACATCCTCCCGCGCATGCTCGATGCGGTGCGCGTGCTGGCGGCGGACCCGCGTCGCCAGTTCGCGCTCGGCGCTCGCGCACACCCTGACGCGCGGCGACGTCGAGGCCGCTGGTGCGGGCGAGCCGCGGTCGCCGATCTGCCGTCGTCGCGGGCGACACGCTACAGACCTGATGGCCGCGGCCGACCTGGCGCTCGTCACGCTCCGGCACGGCGACGCTCGAGTGCGCGCTGCTCGAGTGTCCGATGGTGATCGTCTACCGGCTCGCGCCGGCCTCACCTACGCGCTCGGCCGGCTCCTCGTCCGCGGCGTGCGAGCACATCGGCATGCCGAACATCGTCGCCGGGCGCGGCGATCGTGCCGCGAGCTCTTGCAGGGCGACGGCGACCGGCGCGCGCGATCGCGGCCGCGGCGCGCGAGATCCTCGAGACGCCCGCGCGCCGCGCGGCGCCGTGATCGAGGATCGCGCACGTGCGCACGCGGCTCGGCGGGGCGGCGCCGCCGGCCGCGCGGCCGACATCGCCGCCGAGATGCTGCGCGGCGGAGCACGCGCGTGAAGCACCTACCGTCGCCTGCTCAGCTATCTCCGTGGCCGTACGTACTGGCCGCGCGGCGTGCTCGCCGTCGCGTTCATGCTCGGCTACAGCGCCGTCAAGGCTCGCTGCCGTTCCGTCGCCAAGTACGCCGTCTTCGACCATGTCTCAAGGAGAAGGAGCCGGCCGGCTGTCCGCGATCGCGGTGGCCTGATCGTCGCCGCTGTTCGCGCGTGCTGCAGGGCCTGGTCTTCGCTTCGGCGCGAGCTACTTCGGACGACTGGATCGGGCAGCGCGTCGATCACCGATCTGCCGCAACGAGCTCACCGCCCACCTGCAGACGCTCGATCCGTCGCGTTCTTCAACCGCCAGCGCGCGGGCCAGATCGTGTCGCGGCGTCACGGCCGACGTGACCCTCGTCCGCAGCGCGCTCACCGGACGCGGTCGAGTCGATCTTCCAGGACACGACCACGCTGATCGGCCTGCTGGCGGCGCTGCCGTCTACATGGACCCGGTGCTGGCCGCTGCTCGCCATGGCTGCTCTTCCCGATCGCTGCGCTGCCGCTGCGCGTGTTCAGTCGACGCCAGCGCCGGCACGAGCCGCGCAGCAGCAGGAGGCGACGGCCGGCGCTTGAACGCGATGCTGCACGAGAACGTGCAGGGCAATCGCGTCGTCAAGGTGTTCGCGCAGGAAGCCGTTCGAAGCCGGGCGGCTCCACGAGCAGGACGAGCAGATCTTCCGCCTGCTTCATGCGCAGCGAGCCGGATCCGCGCGATCCCGATCACCGAGCTGCTCGCCGGCCTCGCGATCGCGGCGTCATCGTCTGGTACGGCGGCGTCGCATCGTCACACGCGGACCGCGCGACGCGCGGGCAGCCTTCGGCCGTTCCCGCGGTGGCCCTGCCTCGTCTCGAGCCGTTCAAGAAGCTCGTGCGGACGAACTACAGCATCCAGCAGGGCATCGCCGGCGCGGAGCGCGCGTTCACGCTGCTCGACCGTCGGCGCTCGCCGATCGTCGACCGCCCGGGCGCGGCGGCCGCTCGACCGGCGGTTCGCGCAGGGCATCGCGTTTCACGACGTTGGCTTCGCGTACGAGCCGGGCGCGGCCGGTGCTGCGCAGCATCGACCTGCGCATCCCGGTCGGGCAAGATGGTCGCGCTCGTCGGCATGAGCGGCGGCGGCAAGAGCACGCTCGCCGACCTGATCCCGCGCTCTACGACGTGACGCGAGCGGCCGCATCACGATCGACGGCGTCGACATCCGCGACCTCACGCTCGCGCAGCCTCCGCTGCGCACATCGCCGTCGTGACGCAGTTCACGTTCCTGTTCAACGACACGGTGCGCGCCAACATCGCCTTACGGCGAGCTCGAGCCGGCCGCTCGCGGACGTCGATCGCCGCGGCGCGCGCCGCCAACGCGCACGAGTTCATCGCGGCGCTGCCGCAGGGCTACGACACGCCGATCGGCGATCTCGGGCGTCCGGCTCTCCGGGCGGCCAGCGCCAGCGCCTCGCGATCGCGCGCGCCATCCTCGAAGAACGCGCCGATCCTGATCCTCGACGAGGCGACGTCCGCGCTCGACACGCGAGTCCGGAGGGCTCGTGCAGGAGGCGCTCGAGCGCCTGATGGCGAACCGCACGAGCCGTCGTCGTCGCGCACCGCCTGTCGACCGATCCGGCACGCCGACTCTGATCGTCGTCGTCTCGCACGGCCGGATCGTCGAGCGCGGCACGCACGAGCGAGCTCCTGGCGCGCGGCGGCGAAGTACTACGAAGCTCCACGAGCTCCAGCGCGGGCGAGCCGGAAGGCGCGGCGGCGGTGGCGCTGGCGGCGCGAGCGTGTCGCGCCTCGCTCGACGACGCCGCCGGACGGACGCCAGAGCGGCGCCCCGCTGGATTCGGCGCGTCGCGCGGGATTGACCTGGCGAGTGGCGTGTGATGCGTGGCGCACGCGTCGGCGGAGCCGTGCCGTGACGCAGGCGCTCGTCGGCGCGGCCTATCGCGACACCATGAGCGTCGCGGCGAGCCTCGCCCGCACGGCGTCTGGCGTGGTGTGCCGGGCTGCCCCCGTCGTGGCGTGGCGCTCTCGCCGCACCGGCTGCGGCGAGGTGACGGCGGAGGAGCGCGCCATGGGCACGGGCGCGCCGGCCTCTGGATCCACGCGGCGTCGGTCGGCGAGCTGAACGCCGTGCGGCCGCTCGTCGCGCAGCTCCGCACGCGCTTCCCGGCCGCTCGTGCATCGTCTCGACGCTCACGCGCACCGGGCTCGCGCTCGCCCACGAGCATGCCGCGAGGCGCACGTCGCGCCGCCTGTTGCCGCTCGACGCGCCCGCGATCGTCGCGCGCGCTGCTCTGCGACGGTGCGGCTCGAGGCGTTCTTCTTCACCGAGACGCGAGATCTGGCCCACGCTGGCTCGTCGCGCTCGGCGAGTCGGGCATCCCGACGTTCATGGTGAGCGGCCGGGTGAGCGAGCGCACGGTCGCGCGCGGCCGGTGGCTTCGGCCGCTCTACCGGGCGGCGCTCGGCGCCGCGTCACCTGCTGCATGCAGACCGACGAGGACGCCGCGCGCGTCACCGCGCTCGGCGCCGATCGCCGTCCGCGTCCACGTCGCCGGGAGCTCATGCTTCGACGCCGCGCCCAGCGACGACGCCGCCCGACGTCGAGCGGCTCGCCGCGCCCTGCTCGAGGCGATCGGCCGGCGCGCGATCGTCGCCGGCAGCACGCACGACGGCGAGGAGACGGCGCTGCTCGACGCCTACGGACCGCGTCGTGCGCGGGCATCGCGACGTCGTGCTCTGCTGGCGCCGCGTCATCCCGAGCGCGCTCGACGCCGTCGACGGCTCGTGACCGCGCGGCGGCCTCGCGCTCGTCGCGCTACGGCGCGCTCGTGAACGGCGGCGCGGCGCTGTCCGGCCGGGCCGCGCCGTGATCCTGCCTCGACGTCGTGGGCCGCTCGCGCACTGCTACTGGGTGTCGGCCGTGTGGCTTTCGTCGGCGGCAGCCTCGTCCCGGTCGGCGGACACAACGTCCTCGAGCCGGCGGCGGCTCGCGCGGCCGATCGTCGTCGGCCCGCACACGGAGAACGCGCCGCGACGTCGTCGAGCGCCTGCTCGCCGGCAAGGGCGCGGTGCGCGTCGACTCGACCGATGCGCTCGCCTGGATGCTCGATCACCTGCTTCGCCAATCCCGACGAGGCGACGGCGATGGGCCACCGCGCGCAGGCGATCGTGCGCAGGCGGGCAGGGCGCCGTCGACCGGCACATGAAGATCATCGCGGCGCGGCTCGAATCGGCCCGCTTCGCGCGCGACGGCGCGGGATGAACGCGACGCTCGCCGACGCGGTCGAGGCGGCGTGGACTGGCCGATTCGCTCCGCCGTCGCGTCGTCGTCGGGCTCCTGAGCCGGTGGCCGCCGCGTACGGCGGCCGGCGTCATCCGGAAACGCGCTCTACGACCGCGGGCTGGCTGCCGATCGCGCGCGTGCCGCGCGACGGTCGTCAGCGTCGGCAACCTGACCGTCGGCGGCAGCGGCAAGACGCCGACCGTGCTGTGGCTCGCCCAGGCGCTCGCCGCGCCGCGGCCGCCGCGTCGGCGTGGTGGCGCGCGGGCTACGGAAAGCGGCGGCGCGGCGTCGTCGTGGTCGGCACGGACGGGCGGCCGCTCGTCGATCCGGCGGACGGGCGGCGACGAGGCGACGCTCGTCGCGACGCGCCTGGCCCTGTCCCGGATCACGGCCGAGCGCCGGGCCGACGGCGCCGCGCTTGCCTGCGACCCGCTTCGGCTGCGACACGCTCGTCCTCGACGACGGCTTCCAGCACCGCGCGCTCGCCCGCACGCGACGCCGACCTCGTGCTCGTTCCTGCCGAAGGACTGCCCGAGCGGCTCCTCCCCGCCGGTCCGCTGCGGGAGCCGGCGCGGGCGCTGGCACGCGCTCGGGCGGTGCTGGCGCTCGGCGACGAGTCGGCGCGTGCCGGCGCCTGCCGGCCGCGCCGGCCGGCGATACCGGTCGTTCGTCGGCCGCGTCGTGCCGACGGCGACGGTCGTCGCATCGCGACGGCGGCGTCGCGGTGCACGACCTGCGCGACTCCTCCGCGGCGCGGCGTCGTCGCCGTCGCCGGGCGTCGCACCGGCCTGGAGCGCTTCTGGGCGCTGCCTGGCCGCGGCTCGGCGTGCGAGGTGCGTCGAGCGCCTGCGCTTTCCCGATCACCATCCCTACGCGAGCCGGCGACCTCGAGCGCATCCGCGAGGCCGCCGCGCCACGCGGACGCGCGGTCGTGACGACGGAGAAAGACCTGGTGAAGCCTCGCGCGGTTCGAGGCCGTGGATGTGCTCGGCCTCTTTGCGCTGCGGCATCGAGTCGACGATCGAGGTCGGCGCGAGCAGCTCGTCGACGTGCTGCTCGCGCCGCCCTGACGCGGCACCCCCGAAGTGGCATTGCGTGGCGCGATTGACGCTATCGCAGGCGCGTCGGGAGGAGGCCCATGACCATCAGCCAGGAGCTCTTGGAGATCCTCGCGTGCCCGCAGTGCAAGGGCGACGTCGTGCTCACGGACGCGAAGGATGCGCTCGTCTGCCATCGTGCAAGCTCCGCTATGCCATCAAGGACGACATCCCGATCATGCTGATCGATGAGGCGACCCGCATCGACTGACGGCGGCACCGGCCCGGCGCTCGTCGTGCCCCAGACGAGCTTCTCGGGGACGTCGTGCTGACGACCCCGCTCTTCACGGCGCTCCGGCAGCGACTGCGGCCGCGGCGCCTCGCGGTAGTCGTGCGTCCGGAGGCCCGGGCCTCGTCGACGGCATCCTGACGTCGACGACGTGCTCGGTCGACGACAAGCTCGGCGCCGATCGGGGCGTCCTCGGCGCGCTTCGCGTGGCGCGCACGGCTCCGCGCCGAGCAGTTCGACCAGCGGTCGTCCGCACCGCTCGCCCGCACCGCGCTCGTCGTCGCGGCGGCGGGAATCCTGCGCCGCATCGGATTCGATGCCAGGCCGCGGCGCGTCGGCTGTTCCACGAGCGAGTGCGCCGCGATCCGACGCGGCACGACGTCGAGCGAAACCTGGCCCTCATGGGCGCCGTCGGCGGCGCGCCGAGCGCGCCCGTGCTGCACGCGTGCCGGTGCAGCCCGACGCCGCCGAGCGCGCGGCACGCCTCGTTCCGCCCGGGGACGGCCTGCTCGTCGCATGGCGCCCGGCTCCGGTGTGGCCGACCAAGCGCTGGACCGTCGACGGCTCTCGCCGATGTCGCGCGCCGGTTCGCGCCGCGGGCGCGCGGGTCGTGCTCGTCGGCGGCCCCGGCGACGTCGAGTGGCGACGCGCGTCGCGGCCCTCGCCGACGGGGCGTCATGGCGCACGCCGGACGGATCGACCTCGCGACGTCGGTCGCGTTGATCGACCGGGCCGCCGTGCTGATCGGCAACGACAGCGCGCCGATGCACATCGCCTGCGCCCGTGGCGTGCCGGTGGTCGCCGTGTTCTGCGCGACGACGCCGGCGCTCGGCTACGGGCCCTTCGGTGAGCGCACGCGCGTCGTCGAGGTCGACCTCGCGTGCCGGCCGTGTGGTCGCCACGGCGGGCGGCACTGTCCGCGCGGCACGGAGGACTGCATGCGCCTCGTCGAGCCCGCCCGCGTGCTCGACGCCGTGCACGCGGTGTGGCGAACGGACGTCGCGGCATGACGGCGTCGCCGGTGCGGATCGCGGCGGTCGTCCTGCCGGCGCGCGGGGGCGAGCACCTGGCGCGTGCGCTCGCCGCGCTCGACTGGGCCGACGAGCGCGCCGTGCTCGCCGTCGACGGCATCCCGCTCGACCTGCCAGCCGGCGTCGCGTCGGTCGACGATCCGGAGCGCGTGGCTCCCGGCGTCCGGCGGCTGGGTGCTGGTCCTGGGCCGAGGAGGAGCGGCTCGAGCCGGTGCGGGCGGCGAGGCGCTCCGCGCGGCGCTTGCGGGCGCCGCCGACCGACCAGGTGTTCGCGTTCCCCTGCATCACGACCGCGCTCGGCGTGCGCATCTCCGCCTCCGGACGCGCGGTGGTCCGATCTGGCGCCGCGACGGCCGCCGCCCGTCGTCCGCCCGTGGGCTCGACGTCGAGCTTCGCGCGCGGCGCGGCGCCTGGTCCGCGCGCGCTCAGACGTCGCCATCAGTCCGCCCGCGCGGCGCGACCCTCACCGAGGCGGTCGAGATCACGCCAGGCGCGCAGGCGACGACGCTGGCCTCGCCGGTCGACCGCCGCGTCCGGCCAGGCGACGCGCATCCTCACTGGCGCCCGCTCGCCGCCGGCGCGCGCGCCGCACCACCGCGCAGGGCACAGGGCCGGCTCGGGCTCGGCCGCTGGGTGCTCGCCGTGCTCGAGAGCTACCGCGTCGTCGTCACCTACGCGAAGTCTCTGGGAGCGGCGGCGCGAGCCGGTGGTCCGAGGCGTTCTGGACGAAGACGGTGCCGGCCGGCTACACCGCGCTCGGCGATCGCGTCGCGGCGCGCGCCCGACCAGGACGACCTCGTCCCGGCGCTCGGCGCCTGGCTCACCGCGCGCGCCCCTCGCACCGCCCGCGGGGCGTGCGCCCGCTCGACGCAGAGCGCGCGCGCGCGTTCCGGTTCGTCCGGCCGGCGGCGGCGACGCCATCGTCCGCTTCGAGCCGCCGCGGCGGCGTCTGTCGCGGCGCCTGGTGCATCTGGCACGGGGTGGGCCTCCGGCCGCGGCCGCGGCGCGAGCTCGCCGTCACGCCGCACGCGCTCGCCGGCGCGGCGCCGGTTGCCAGACTGTGATCGTGCCGCCTCCGTCCACGGCTGGGCCGTCTATCGGAACGCCGTCCGCGACGGCCGAGATCCCCGCCGTCGCGACCGCGATCTGCCGCCCTCCACTGCCGCGGGCTCGCCGCCGCGCGGCGGGAGATCGCCCATCGCCGCCGGCGCCGCCGTCGCCCGGCTGCCATGCGGCGAGGCGCCGCCCACGCGATCTGAACCTGACCAGCGTCGTCGTCGGCGGCGGCGCGGCTGCGGCGGATCGACCTGATCGCGCCCGGCACCAGCGTCCGGGCGGCACCGCCGGCCCGTCGCCCGGCGCCGGAAGCTCTGCCGCCCGCCTCGCGATCGGCGCGGGAAGCTCGACCCCGGCGTGCACGCCAGACGGATACGCCGACGTCGTCCACGCGTTCCGCGAGCGGTCGCAGTGACGAGCATCGGCCGGCCATGCGCGTCCTGATCGCTGCTGCCGGGCGCGCTCGGCGGACGTGACTCGCGGCGGCGCTTTCGCCGCTCGCCGGCCGCATCCGCCGCGCCCACCCGCGCGTGCGACCATCCGGCACAGGTCGTCGAGCCGCTCGCCCGCACCGCTGCTGGTCGGTCACCACTGGTGGCTCGATCGCTGTCCATCGCTTCCGAGCGCGCGCGGCGCGCACCTCGCCGGCTGGCTACGCCGCCGCCTGCGCGAGGTGCGCGCGAGCCGCCACGACGTGGCAGCTCGATCTCGGGCGCAGCGCCGCAGAGCGCGCCCGCTCGCCGCGCCCTCGGCAGCGCCGGGCGCCGCATCGGCTTCGGCGCGCGCCGGACGCCCGCGGGGGCCCCGCTGTGCTCACGCATGCAGCCGAGTACGTCCCACCGCTCAGGGCGTCGAGCGCCTTCGAAGCTCGAGCAGTTCCTCGCGTTCGGCGAGGCGCCTCGGCGCTGCGCGAACGACCGGATCGACTTCGGCCTCAGCCGACGCGACGGGCGAGGAGGAGCTGCGGCGGCTGCGACTGGCGATCCCGCGACGCCGCTCGGTCGCCGCCTCGCGTCGGCTCAGTCGTGCCCGTCGCGCCGCTGGCGGCCTGAGCCGACCGCCGCCGTCCTCGACGCGCTCCACCGCGCAGCGCCGGCACCGACCGCGGTCAGTCACTCAGGCGGGCATCGGCCGACGACGTTGCGCGTTCGGCGACGCCGTCGTGGCGCACGCGCGCGGAGCCCCGTCCGGAACCTCGCTTCTTGGTTTCTGTACGACGCTCCGCTGAGCTGTGGCGGCGATCCCCGCGCGCGCCGCGCGCTCGCCTTTCGGCCCCGGATTCGGGCGCGCTCCACCTCGCGGCCGCGCGCTCGGCGCGTCCCGTCCTGTCGCGTCGCTGCGGGCGCCACCAGCGGGCGCTCCGTCCTGACGCCAGTTCGGCGGAGCGCTGGGTGGTGAGCGGCCGGGCGCCGTGCAGCCCGTGCTTCTCACCACGTGTCCCATCGGCCGGGTGTGCATGCGCACGATCGACGTCGACCGCGGCCGCGTCGCGCGCAGTGGCGCGTGATGAGCGACGTTCGCTGACGTGCGCTGGCGGCACGGACGGCTGGCACGGCGGCTGGATCTCGAGGCTCGATGTCGCGCCAGCGACGGCTCGTCGCCGCCGCGGGCGAGGCGGCGGGCCGGCGCGAGGCGGACGCGCGTCGCGTCAGCGCGTGGACGCTGCGTCGCCGACGGCGCGCCGGATCGCGGCTCTCGGCTCGAGGCGTATCCGCCGCCCGACGGGCACCGCGCCTGGCGCGCTCTGGCGCATGGGCGCGGCGCTGGCGGCCTCGGGGCTCGCGAGCCCGGACGGATCCTGGTCGCCCGCGCGCGGGCGCGCGGGCGTGCTCGTGACCGTGACGCCGGCGGACGGCGCTGCTCAAGCCGCCGTGACCGGTGCCGGCGGGATCGGCCAAGCGCGAGCTCCTCCAGCGCCCTGGCCGCGCCGTGCGCGGGCTTCCACGCCGCGGGCTTCGTGCACGGCGACCTCGTGCCGTCGAACGTGCAGCGTGCGCGACGGCGAGTTCGTGCTCCTCGATCACGACCGCACCCGGCGCGGCCGCGCGCTCGTCTGGTGGGGCGCGCGACGGAACCTCGTCCAGCTCGGCCGCTTCGTCGTCCCGGCCTGTCGGCGTCGGCCGACCGCATGCGCGTGCTCTGCGCGTACGCCGATCGGCGCGGCCTCCGCGTCGTGCGCGCCGCCGCCTCGCGCGATGGGTCGCCGCGAAGACGATCGGCGCGGCGCGATCGCGATCGACCGAATCGCCGAGCCGGACGCCGGCGCGCCGGGCATTGCGTCGGCTCATGCGGAGCGGCGGTCCGTACGATCCGGCGGCGCGCGCACGCCGCGGACGCGCGATGAAGCAGCCTCGTCGTCACGCTCGCGCATCCGCAGCACGCGCGGCATGCTGCGGGCGCTCGCGCGTCATCGCCGACGCGGCGCCGCGCGTACGGCTGGGAGCTCCGCTACGCGGTGCCGGCGTGGCACGACCTGGTCGCGACGAGCCGGCATCCCGCGCGAGCACGTGGCGATCGTGCCCGGCCTCGGCCGCTGGCGGCGGCTGGACCGAGCGGCTCCGGCATGCCGCTCGACGCTCGCGCGTCTCTGTCGTGCGCGCTGCGCGGCGCCGACGCGTTCTACTCGACGACGCTGTCCACGCTTCCCGCATTGCTGGTACGCGGGCCGGATGCTCGTGATCCCGCAGGTCGTGCACGTCTACTCGAGCTACGGCGAGGCACGCCCGTATCGGAAGCATCTGCTCGCGCGCGCGCGGCACGTGATCGCGCCGTCCGGCCGACTCGCTCGCGCTCGCCGAGCAGCGCGATCGGCGGCTTGCGGCTCAGGCGTGCGCGCGCGCGTCGCGCTACAACGGCATGGACGTCGAGCGGATCGCAGCGCGAGGCGGCCGCGCTGCTGCCTGTCGACCGCTCCGACGCGCGGACCGCGGATCGGCATGGTCGGCAACCTCGACTGGCGGAAGAACCCGCGCTGCCTCGTCGAGGCTGACGCCGGCCATCCGCGCCGCGGTGCCGGCGTCGCGCATCGTGCCTCGTCGGCGCGTTTCCCGATGCGGCCGGAGCGACCGGAGTCGCGCGCGCATCGACGCGCTCGGGATCGCCGACATGCCGAATCGCTGACCGGGTTCCTGCCGAACCCGTTCCCGCTCGTCCGCGCGCTCGACGTCGCTCGTGCATCCGGCGCTGCGCGATCCGTTCTCCGCTGGCGCTCCTCGAAGAGCATGGCGCTCGCGCGGCCGATCGTCGCGTCGGCGGTCGGCGGCATTCCCGAGATGCTGATCGACGGCGAGAGCGGCGTGGCTCGTGCCGCCCGACGACCCGCGCGCGCTGGCCGCGCGCGGTGATCGCGCTGCTGCGCGACGCCGACGCGCCGTCGGCGCATGGGCGACGCCGCGCTCACGCGCGCCTCGCACCGGCACGTTCGCCCTCGACGGTTTCGCCGCGGACCATGTTCGACGCGTTCGACGACGCCGTCGCGCGGACGGCCGCGCGTGAGCGACGCCGCTGGTCACGCGTGGTCGTGCCCGACGTTACAAGCGCGCCGAGCGCTGATCGGCGCGAGCGTCGAGAGCCTGCTCGCGCAGACGGGGCGTCGACTTCGAGGTCGTCGTCGTCGACGACGGCTCGACCGACGACACGCCGTCGCGCGCCTCGCCGCGATCGCGCGATGCCGCGGCTCCGCGTGCCTCGCGCGTCGCCGCACGGCGGCGTGGCGGCGGCGCGCAACGCCGGCGTCGCGGCATGCGCGGCCGCTACGTCGCGTTCCACGACTCCGACGACGACGCGCTGCCGGGCCGCCTCGCGCGTCCGCCGACGCTCCTCGCGGAGCGACCGGAGCTCGGCCTCGTCCATCATGAACGGCCGTCATGCTCGCGCCGGAGGAAGGCGGCGGAGCCGAGGAGCCGTGGGTCCAAGCCCGGAGGTGACGCAGACGCTGCGTCGGTCGCGACGATCGGCGTCGCGGAAGTGTTCCGCCGGAACCTCGGCCAGCTCCAGGGCATGATGCTTCGCCGCGCGCGCGCTCGACGCCGTCGGCCCGTTCGACGCGACGTTCCGCATCCTCGACGACCTCGACCTCGTGCTGCGGGTCACGGCGTCGCTTCCCGGCCGTGTTCGTCGACGAGCCGGTGTTTCGCTATCGCCGCCACGCCGGGCGGCATCGCGCGCGATCGGGCGACCGATCCGCGAGGAGGCGATCCGGATCGCCGACAAGCTCGTCGACCGCGCACCCGGAGGTCTTGCCGCTGCTCGGCCCGGCGGACGTTCCGCGCGCGGCAGGCCCGGCGCCATGCGCGGCTCGCCCGCGAGCGGCTGCGCGACGGCGATCCGCTGCGGCGCGCGGCTGGCGCTCCGGCACGGCGCGCGCGCTCCGGCCGCTCAACCTGCGCTATCGGCTGCGAGGCGCTCTGGCTCGCGCCTCCGGCCGCGAGCTGACGCGATGCGGATCGCGTTCATGCATCGCCAGCTCGCGGGCGGCGGGACCGAGGCCGATCTCCGGCGCATGGCGGCGGGCTCGCCGCGCGCGGCACGCGTGCACGTGTTCGCGCGCGGACCGCGGCGAGGCGCCCGACGGGCGTCGTCGTGCGGCGCGTGCCGACGCTGCGCGGCGGCCGCTGGCGCGGCTCGTGAGCTTCGCGCTCGCGGCGCCGCGGCGGTCGCGCGCGCGAGCGCTGGGACGTCGTCGTCGGGCTTCGGACGCACGCCGCGCCAGGACGTCGTCCGCGTGGGCGGCGGCACGCACCGCGAGCTATCTCGCGCGCCATGGAAGCGGCGGGCGGCGCGGGCGGGCGCCGCGGGCCGTATCACCGCGACCATCCTCTGGCTCGAGCGGCGCATGTTCGCGCCGGCGGGCCACCGTCGCGTCCTCGCCGTGTCGCGGCGGGTCGGCGGACGAGGTGGCGCGCGACTACGGCGTCGCGCCGCGATCGCATCGCGCGTCGCTCTACAACGGCGTCGACCTCGAGCGCTTCCATCCGCGCCGGCGCGCGCGCCGACGGCGCGCGGCATCCGCACCGAAGCTCGGCCTCGGCGACGCCGCCCGTGTGCGCGCGCGATCGGCACCGGCTTCGTGCGCAAGGGCTTCTGACCTGCTGCTCGACTGCTGGCGCGAGCGACCGCCCGCCGGCGCCGCGCTCGCTCGCTCGTCGGCGACGACGAGCGGCTGACGGCCGCTGGCGGCGCGCCGCGGCCGAGCCGACGCTCGCGGGCCCGTGCACGTGCTCGGGACCGCGCGCCGACGTCGAGGCGGTCCTCGCGGCGGCCGACGTGCTCTGCCTGCCGTCGCGCCAGGAGGCGTTCCGGGAACGTCGTCCTCGAGGCCGCGCGCTGCCGGCGTCCCGGTCGTGACGAGCGCGGCGGTCGGCGCGGCCGAGCTGCTCGACGGCCCGCTCGCGGAGCTGCGTGATCGTCCGGCGACCGTCGACGCGCGTCGAGCCTCGCGGCGCGATCGACGCGTGCGCTCGGGACTGGACGGACGCGCCAGCGCCGGCGCGCGCGGCGCGCCAGCGCATCCGTGGCAGCCGCCACCTGGACGACCGCTCGAAGCGCTGCTCGCGCGAGGTCGCCGATGCCGCGCTGAGACGGCGCCGCGCCGCGCGGTCCGTCGGCACGGCGCTGCGCGCGTGCGTCGCCGCCGAGCGTCGACGTCGTCGGCGCTCATCGGACCGGACGGCGATCCCGACCGGTTGCTCACCGAGCCCGCTGCCGTCTGGTCCGAAGTTCAGGCGAAGGTCGTCGGTCGGCCGGATCGACGACGCCGCGCGGCACGGTCTACGTGAAGCGCTACAACGTGCCATGCGCTGCGCGTCGCTCGCGGGCAGCCTCGGCCGTCGCTCGCCTGCGATGGCGGCGTTCGCGAACGCCCGCGCGCTGGCGGCGCGCGGCGTCGGCGTGCCGCAGGCCGCTCGCGGCGATCGAGTACCGGTGGGCGGGCATGCTCCGCCGGAGCTTCTTCGTGACGCGACGAGGTCGCCGGCGCCGAGACCGCCGACGTCGCGTGGCGGCGATCTGCGCGCGGCCTCGCGCGACGCGGCGCGCGCGGCGCGTCGCGCTTCGCCGGCGCGCTCGGCGCGTTCTTCGCCGACCTGCACGCGCGACGGCGTCTACCACGCCGATCTGAAGGACGTGAACGTGCTGGTGCGCGATGCGGCGATCGGCGCGCCGCAGCTTCGTCCTGCTCGACCTCGAGCGCGTCGACGATCGGCGCGGCCGCGCTCGCGGCGCGTCAGCGTCGCGAGAACCTGATGCAGCTCGCGCGCGCACGCTCGGCGTCGCCGCGACGCGCAGCGATCGGCAGCGTTGCCTCGGGCGTACCTCGGCACCGAGCGGCATGACGCGCCGAGCGACGCGCCGCGTCGAGCGGCGCGCGCTCGCGCGCAGCAGCTGGAAGGATCGCGACGCGGAAGCCGCCGAGCGAGTCGAGCCGCGGCCGACCGTCGACCTGCACCGATCGTGTGCCAGGACGAGGCGGCGCAGATCGCGCATGCGCTCGACGAGCGTCGGCCTGGTGCGACGAGATCGTCGTGGTCGACGGCGGCTCGCGCGACGCGACGGTCGGAGATCGCGCGCCGGCGCTCGGCGCGCGTGTCTCCACAACCCGTGGCCGGGCTACCGCGCGCAGAAGCAGTTCGCGCTCGACGGCGTCGACGGGCGACTGGGTGCTCAACCTCGACGCCGACGAGCGCGTGAGCGACGAGCTCGCGACCGAGATCCGCGCTGGCGCTCGCGCGCCACGCCGGGCGACGGTCGACGGCTACGCGATCCCGCGGCTCGTCGTCGTACCTCGGCCGCTGGTGGTACCGCGGCGGCTGGTATCCGCGCCCGGTGGTCCGGCTCGTGCGCCGCACGCACCGCGCTGGGGCGGTACGGATCCGCACGACCGCGCCGAGGTCGACGGGCGCGTGCGGCGGCTCCGGAGCGCCGATCTTCCACTACACCTACGACGACGTGAGCGATCACCTGCGGACGGTGCGAACGCTCGACCGGCGGTCGGCGCGCCGCGCAGGTGCCGCGCGGGCCGCCGCGTCGGCGTCGGGCGTCTCTTCGCCGAGCCGGCTGGCGCTTCGTGCGCGCGTACGTGCTGAAGCAGGGCTGCCGCGAGGGCGTGCCCGGGCTTCTTCGTCGCGGCCACCGACGCCTTCTACGTGTTCCTGCGCTGGGCGCGCGTGTGGGACCGCGAGCGGCAGTCGTGCTAGCGTCGGCGCCGGTGCGTGTCCGTCGTCGTCGTCAACTGGAACGCCGGCGCGCGCGCTCGCGCGCTGCCTCGCGAGCCTCGGCCGCGTCGACGCCGCCGCGGCGGCGAGGTCGTCGTGGTCGACAACGCGAGCACCGACGGCAGCACCGTGCGGCGCGCACGCGGCCGTGGATCCGCGCGTCGTCGCTGCCGCGGCGAACGTCGGATTCGCGCGCGGCGCCAACGCGCGGCGCGGCTGCCGCGCGCGGCGACGTGCCCTCGTGTTCCTGAATCCGGACGCCGCGGTCGAGCCCGGCGCGATCGGCGCGCTCGTCGGACGCGCTCGTCGCCGACGCCGCGCGTCGGGCATCGCGGGCGGCGGCCTCGTCGACGACCGACGGCGCTGGCAGCCCGGGCGCGGCGCGCTTCGGCGTGCTCGCCCATCTCGCTGCTCGACACGACGCTCGGCCGACTGCGGTGCGGCGCCGAGGCGACGGCCGTCACGGCCGTCGACTGGGTCTACGGCACGTTCATGGCCGTGCGGCGCGAGCGTCTTCGCGGCGCTCGGCGGCTTCGACGGCGGCTACTTCCTCTACGGCGAGGACCTCGACCTCTGCCATCGCGCGCGCGCGCGCGGCTGGCGCACGATCCACGTCCCGGCGCGCGCGCGCGTCCACGGTCGCGAACGTGAGCGCGACGAGCCGCTTCGGCGCTCGGCGCGATGCGGCGGTGGTGGAGGGCGAGATGCGCTTCTACGCCCGCCGGCGGGGCGCCGGCGCGGCGCGCGCTCTACCGCGTCGCTCGCCGGCCGCCAAGTTCGCGCTCGAAGGCCGCGCTGGCGGCGCTCGACCGGACGGCCGCGCGGTCGCGCGCGCGCACGCGCACGTCGTGCGCGCGTGCGTCGGCGCGCCGGACGGCGGCGTGATCGGCGGCGTGACGGCGCGGTCGTCACGCTCGCGATCCCGTGCCGCACCGACGAGCCGGCGCTCGGGCGGACGCTCGACGAGCGCATGGGCAGGATCTCGATCGCCGCGCGGCGTCGCACGCCGCGACGCTCGTCTGCCTGAACGGGCCGCGGCCGACGCGCCGTCGCGCGCGACGCGCGCTCGACGCCGACGCGGCGGCGCGGGTCGCGGTCGCCCGGTCGCGTCGACGTCGACGCCGATGCCGGCGCGCGGCCGCCGGCGCACGGCACCGCGCGCGGTCGTCGTCCCGCGACCGACGCGGACGGGAAGGCGATCGCGTGGAACCTGCTGCGGGCGCGCGTCGCGACCGACGTGCGTCGTCTTCCTCGATGCCGACGTCGGCGCTCGGCCGCGATGCGATCGGACCTCCTGCTCCATGCGCTCGCGGCGCGCCGCCGTCGGCCGCGCTCGCGTCGCCGAAGACGACGTGCGCGCCGCGCGACCGACGCTTCGAGGCGCATCATGGCGGCGCCGTACGGCGTCGACTTCCCGAACCTCTCCGGCCAGCTCTACGCCGCGCGCGTCGCGCGCGCTGCCGGCGCGCATGCCCGAGGACCTGATCGAGCCCGAGCGCTGGCTCGAGCTCGAGGTCGGGCGCGACGCGCATGGTCCGCGAGCCGGCGCGCCGCGTCGTCGTGCGGCTGCCGGCGACGCTCCGCGACTTCTATCGCCAGCGCATCCGGATCGAGATGGGAAGGTGCAGCTCGAGCGCGAGTACCCGGGCTCGCGCGCCGCGGGCACCCGCAGCCGCGGCTGCGCGCGGCGCTCGTGAGCCTCGTCGCCGGCGGACTCGCTCCGCCTCGGCGCGTACCTCGCGCTGCGCGAGAGCGCGCACGTGGTCGCGCGGCGGCGCTATCGGCCGGCACGGCCACCGCGGCGTCTGGGTGCAGGCGCGCAGCACGAAGCGAGTGGGACCGCCTGAAGGTCGCTCGCGCTCGTCACGCGCTTCCCGATGCCGCCGTGGCGGGGCGACCAGGTGCGCGCCTACCATCACCTCCGGCTGCTCGCTCGGCGCCACGACGTCACGCTGTGCGCGCTCGTCGCTCGGCCGCGCCGACGCCGGCCGACGTGGCGACGGTGCGCGCGCTCGGCGTGCGCGTCGCAGGTCGTCCCGCTCGGGCTCGCGGGCGCGCTGCCGTCGCGCTGCCGCGCGCGGCTCGTCGACGCGGCGCCGCTGCAGGTGCTGCTCTATCGCGCGCGCGCCGGCGCTGCGCGTGCGTCGCGCGCTCTCGGCGCGCGAGCGCTTCGACGTCGTGCACGCGCAGCTCGTGCGGACGGCGCGCCTACTGGCCGGCGGCGCGGCGGGCCGCCGGTCGTGCTCGACCTCGTCGACGCGCTCTCCGAGAACTTCGCGCGCCGGGCGGCGCGCGACCGCGGGCCGCTCGCGTGGGTGTCGGCGGTCGAGGAGCGGCGCGCTCCGCGCGCTACGAGCAGGCGCTCGTCGCGCGCCGCGGCGACGCTCGTCGTCGCCGGAGCCCGATCGCGCGTGCGCTCGGCGGCGGAGTCGCGTGCGCGTCGTGCCGAACGGCGTCGACCCGAGCGCGTTCCCGTTCGCGCCGACGGCGCGCGCGTCGCGGGCCGCATCGTGTTCGGCGGGAACCTCGGCTACTTCCCGAACGTCGACGCCGCGCGCTGGCTCGTCGAGGAGATCCTGCCGGCGGTGCGCGCCGCGCGTGCCGGACGCGACCGTCCATCTCGTCGGCGCGCGCCCGACGCGCGCGTCGTGCGCGCTCTCGCCGCGCGTCCGGGCGTGTCGCTCGCCGCAGACGTGCCGTCGATGGCGCCGGAGATCGCGAGCGGCGACCGTCGCCGTCATCCCGATGCGCAGCGGCTCCGGGCTCCAGAACAAGGTGCTCGAGGCGATGGCGGTCGGGACGCCGGTCGTGACGACGCCGCAGGTCGCCGCGGCGTCTGGCGGCGCGCGACGGCGAGCATCGCTGCGCTCGGCGACGACGGCGGCGAGCTCGCGCGGCGGCGGCCGCGCGCTGCTCGCGACGACGTCCGCGCGGCGCGCACGGCGCGCCGGCGCGACGCGCTGGTCGCGCGCCACTACCGCTGGGAGACCTCGGCGGCGGCGGTCGAGACGCGCCTGGGTCGATGCTGCGGGCCGCGGCGATGAGCGCCTGCATGGCGCATCGCGTTGACGAGCAGGGCGCTTCTGCTATCTCCGATGCCCGGTGCATCGGCGCGACAGAGGATGGCGGGCCCGCTGGGCGATGCTGGTGACGGGCGACCTCGTGGCCGCGCCGTTGTCGCTACCTCGCGGCATTCGCCGTCCGCGTCCTGATCCCGTTCCCGTTCACGCAGGACTACCTGCCGGGCGTCCGCTTCGCCGAGGTCACGCACCATTGGCCGGAGATGCTGGCGGCGCAGCTCGTCGCGCTCTACCTCCTCGGGCTCTACGAGACGCGCGCGCTCATCGAACCCGCGCGACCACGCTGGCGCCGATCGTCGCGGCCGCGCATCCTGCAGGCGCTGCTGCTGGTCGCGGTCTACTTCTTCCGGCAGGACCTCGCGTTCCCGCGCTCGGTGCTTCCTCGTGCACGCCGCGCTGAACGGCCTCGCGCTCGCCGCGCTGGCGCATCGCGACCTGCCGCGCGCTCATGGGACGCTACCCGCGCCGGCGCGTCCTCGTCGTCGGGACGAGCGACGGCGGCGAGCGAGGTCATCGAGACGATCCGCACGCAGCGCTGGCTCGGCATGGACATCGTCGGCGCGGTCGCGATGAACGGCGCGCGACCGTCGCTCAGCGGCGGCGCCGCCGACGTGCCCGTCGTCGGCAGGCGCGACGAGACCTGCCGCGCTCTGCCGAGCACGCACGGCGCCGACGAGGTGATCATCGTCTCCGAAGGCGCATGGCAGGACCGCTGCTCGACGCGCTCAGCCGCTGGCCGGGCGAGCGCGCGCAGATCTACGTCGTGCCGTCGCCCTACGAGATCCTGATCGGGCGGCGCGGCCACCTCCGCCTGCACGACATTCCGCTGATCGAGGTGATGCACGACGAGCCGATCGCGGGCGGCACGCTGTCGAAGCGCGCATTCGACGCTGACGCTCGCGACGTTGCTGCGTCGTCGGTCGCGCTGCCGGTCATGATCGCTCGTCGCGCGCGCGCCATGCCGTCTCGTCTCGGCGCGCCCGTCATCTTCCGGCAGAGCGCGCGTCGGGATGGACGGGCAGCCGTTCACGATGCTCAAGTTCCGCACCATGCATCGCGAGGCCGAGCGCGGCGACCGGGCCCGGTGCTCGCGAGCGAGAACGACCCGCGCGTGACGGCGCTCGGTCGCGCTCCTGCGCGCGACGCGCCTCGACGAGCTGCCGCAGCTCTGGAACGTGCTGCGCGGCGACATGAGCTTCGTCGGGCCGCGGCCCGAGCGGCCCGAGTTCGTGCGCAGTTCGAGCAGGAGATCCAGGGCTATCGCGAGCGCTTCAAGGTCCGGCCGGGGCTCACCGGCTACGCGCAGGTGAACGGCGAGTACCACACCTCGGCGACGACGAAGCTGAAGTACGACCTCGCCTACATGTACAATCGGTCGTTCTGGCTCGACCTGAAGATCCTGTCCGAGACCGCGAAGGTGATGCTCACGCGGCGGGGCGTGTAGCGCCGGTGCGCGAACGGCGTCGGCTGCGGCGGGCCGGCGACCGTCTGCCTCGCGCTCACGGCGCTGGTCGATCCCGCTCTCGACGAGCGGCATGCAGATCGGGGTCGGCGCTCGGCGTCGCTGGCGCTCGCGGCGTCGGCGGCGCGGCACGCCGGTCATCCGCCGCACGCCGCTCGACGGCGTCGCTCGCATCCTGCGTCGCGGCGTTCGCGCTCTCGACGCTCGCGAGCGGCCATCCGCTCGCAGCGCCGGCGGCTGGGACGCCTCGTGGGTCGTCGCTCGCGTACTTCGTCGTCTTCTGGTGGCTCGCGCGACGCGCGCGCACGCCGTGCGGTTCGCGCGCTGGCACCTCGTGCTCGCGGCGGCCGTCGTCGCGCGTCTACGGGATCGTCCAGCACTACACCGGCGACCGACTGGTATCGCGAGCTGCTCGGACGCCGAGCGCTCGTGCCAGCCGCGCATCGAGGGCGCGCACGGCTACGCCGCGCGTCGGGCTTCTTCCGGAACTACCTGCACCTACGCGCACGTCCTGCTCCTGCCGCTCGGCTTCGCGCTCGCGGTCGCGCCGCGCGCTGGCATGCGCCTCGGCGGCGGTGCCGCTGCTCGTGCGTCGCGCTCGCTCTTCTCGACCGCGCGCGGCGCGTGGATCGCGGCGGTCGGCGATGGCGCTCGCGCTCGCTCGCGACCGACGCGCGGCGCGGGCGTGCGGCTCGCCGCTGCTCGCCGCCGGCGTGCTCGCGCTCGCCTGGTGCTCTCGCCGGGGCTCCGCGAGCAGGTCGTGCCGGCGCTCACCCGCGCGCGAGACGAACGCGGGCCGGGTCGCGCATCTACGCGCGCGAACCTCGACATCGTCCACGACGCATCCGGTCCTCGGGCTCGGCTTCGGCCGCTATCGGAGCGCGGCGCGGCCATACTACGACCGCCATCCGCAGGCCGACCGGCGCTCGCACGCGCACAACAACTTCCTGCAGATCGCGGCCGAGGCCGGGCTGGTCGGCCTCGCGGCGTTCACGCTCGTCTTCGCGACGGCGCTCCGCTTCGGCGACCGAGACGCGTGCGCAGCGCGCGCGATCCCGACCGTACGCGCGGCCGCGCTCGGCGCGTGCCTCGGGCGTCATCGGCTTCCTCGTCGGCGGGCTCACGCAGTACACGTTCGGCGACGACGAGGTCGCGATCGCGATGTGGGTCGACGCTCGCGGTCCTGATGCGGCTCGCGGGACGCGGCCTAGCCGATGCGCGTCCTGCACGTCGATCCGGAGCGGCGGCTGGGGCGGCGGGCGAGGTGCAGGTCGCGCTGCTCGTCCGCGAGCTCGCGCGCGCGCGGCCACGAGACGCTCGTCGCCGCGCCGGCCGATGCGCCGCTCGCGCGCGCCGTCGGCGCGACGCCGGCGTCCGCGTCGTCGACTGCCCGATCGCGAACCACGCCGACGTGCGTGCGGTGCCGGCGCTCCGCCGCCTCGCCCGCGCTGCCGACGTCGTCCACTTCCACACCGCGCGTGCGCACGCGATGGCGCCCTGGCTCCGGGGCTCGGCGTGCGCCGCATCGTCACGCGACGGATGGACTACGCGCCGCGCGGCGGGCCGTGGGTGCGCTACCTCTACAACCACGCCGTCGACCGCGTGATCGCGATCTCCGGCGGCGTGCGGGCGGCGCTCGCTCGACGCCGGGCGTCGAGCCGACCGCATCCGCGTCGTCCCGAGCGGCGTCGACGCCGGCAGCGCTTCGGCGCCGCCGGCGGCGCGCGCGCGCGCTCCGCGCGGAGTGGGGCGCGCGGCGATGGCGACGTCGCTCGCGATCGTCGTCGGCGTCCTCGAGCCGCCGGAAGGGCCACGCGACGCTCGATCGACGCGGCCGCGCGGCTCCGGCACGGACGCGTCGCTCGCGGCTCGTCTTCTGCGGCGCCGGATCGCTCGACGACGCCCTTCGGCGCCGCGGCGCCGACGCGCGGCGTGCGCGTCGCGCTTCGCCGGCTTCCGCGACGACGTCGCGCGTGCCTCGCGGCGGCCGACGTCGCCGTGCTGCCGTCGCTCCACGAAGGCCTCGGCGTCGCGCGCGCTCGAGGCCATGGCCGCAGGACGCGCCGGTCGTCGCGAGCCGCGTCGGCGGTCTCGCCGAGGTCGTCGTCGACGGCGAGACCGGCCGCCTCGTCCCGCCGGCGACGCCGCCGCGCTCGGCACGGCGCTCGCGCGAGCTCGCGCGCGACGCCGGCGCTGCGCGCACGCATGGGCGCTGCCGGCGCAGCGCGCGTGGCGCGCTCGGTTTCCGCCGCCGCGATGGCGGAGGGCACGCTCGCCTGCTACCTGGGGGCGCGCATGAGGGGGCAGGCCGCCGCACGATGAAGCGAGTTTCGACGGGCGCGGCTCGACGCGCTCGTGCGCCGGTTTCGCACGGGTCCGCGTCCTCGTGCGTCGGCGACCTGATGCTCGACCGCTTCGTGTGGGGTCGCGTCGAGCGCATCTCGCCGGAGGCGCCCGTGCCGGTCGTGCACGTGACGCGCGAGGACGCGCGGCCGGGCGGCGCCGGCAACGTCGTGAGCAACGTCCGCGGCGCTCGGCGGGCGGGCCGCGGTCGCCGGGCATCGTCGGCGACGACGCGGCGGGAAGGCGGCTCACGCGCGATGCTCGCCGGCCTCGGCGCGGCGACGACGGCGGCCTCGATCGTCGACCGCCATCGCCCGACGATCGAGAAGACGCGCATCATCGCCCACCACCAGCAGGTCGTGCGGCTCGATCGCGAGGCGCGCCGGCGACGACGGACGGGCGGCGCGCGGCGCGTCCGCGACCACGTGCTCGCGCGCGCGCCGACGCGCCGACGTCCTCGTGCTGTCCGACTACAACAAGGGCGTGATCGGCCGCCGAGCTGCTCGACGCGCTCGCCGCGGCGCACGCGCCGCGAGCCGTTCACGTGGGTCGTCGATCCGAAGCGCGCGAACTTCGCACCGCTACCGGCGCGTGTCGCTCGTGAAGCCGAACCGCGAGGAGGCCGGCGGCGGCGGCGGGCATCGAGATCCGCGACCGCGCGTCGCTCCGGCGCGCGCGGCGACGCGCCTGCTCGAGCGCTGGGAGGCCGAGGCGGTGCTCATCTCGCGCGGCGAGGAGGGCATGGCGCTCTTCAAGCCGCGGCGGCATCGTCGAGGAGTTCCCGACCGTCGCGCGCGAGGTGTTCGACGTGACCGGCGCGGGCGACACGGTGATCGCCACCTGCGCGCTGGCGCTCGGCGCCGGCGGCACGCCTCGAGGAGGCGACCGTGCTCGCGAACCACGCCGCCGGCGTCGTCGTCGGGAAGATCGGCACGGCGACGGTCGCCGCGCCGGAGCTGCGCGCCGCGCTCGGCGGCGCATGGAGGACGAGAGGATGCGTGCGCAGCATGACCGGGATACGGCGCGGGCGCCGCGGACGCGCCGACGGCGCGCGTCAGCGTCGAGATCCGCGGCGTGAACCAGCGCTTCCTCGACGTGCAAGGTGGCGCTGCCGCGCGAGTACGCGCGCCTGGGAGAGCGAGATCCGCGACCGCGTGCGGACCGCCGCCGAGCGCGGCCGGGTCGACGTCGCGGTCGACGCGCACGCCGGTCGCGGCACGCCGCCGCTATCGGGTCGGCGTGCGCGAGGAGCTCGCGCGGCGCTACGTCGCGGCGGCGCGTCGGCTCGGCACGGCGCCTCGGCGTGGCGGGCGACGTGACGATCGCGCGACGTGCTCCGCCTGCCGGACCTGTTCGAGACGAGCGAGGAGACGCCGGCGCTCGCGCGGCGAGCGTCCGGCGCTCCGCCGCGCGCTCGCGGCGGCGCTGCGCGCGTTCGACGCCGAGCGACGCGCGAGGGCACGCGCTGCAGCGCGAGCTCCTCGAGCGGACGCGGGCGCTCCGGCGGCTCACGGCGGCGATCCGCGGCAGGCTGCCCGCCGTCCGCGAGGCCTTCGACGCCAGGTCGCGTGAACGCGTCGCAGCGGCTCGCGGCACGCCGGACCTCGAGCCGCAGCGGCTCGCGCAGGAGATCGTGGCGCTCGCCGAGCGCGGCGACGTCACCGAGGAGCTCGTGCGACTCGACAGCCACCTGGCGGCGCTCGGCGGCGACGCTGCGCGCGGCGGGCGCGATCGGGAAGCGCGTCGAGTTCCTGCTCCAGGAGGTCCAGCGCGAGCTCAACACGACCGGCTCGAAGGCCGCCGACCTCGTCGTCAACGGTCTCGTCGTCGACGGCAAGGGCGAGGTGGAAAAGCTCCGCGAGCAAGTGCAGAACATCGAGTGATGCTGATCACGATCTCGGGCCTTCCGGGCAGCGGCAAGACGACCGTCGCGCGCCTCGTCGCGGCGGAGCTCGGGCTCGAGCACGTCTACGCGCGGGCAACATCTTCCGCCGCCAGGCGGAGGCGGCCGGGCTCACGCTGCTCAGGAGTACCTGCGGCGCGCCGAGACCGATCCGACGATCGACCGCCAGCTCGACGATCGCATGCGCGAGCGCGCGCGCGGCGGGAACGCGGTGCTCGAGGGCGCCTGGCCGCGTTCATGGCCGAGCGAGGCGGGCGTCGACGCGCTCAAGGTCTTCCTCGACGCCTCCGAGGCGGTGCGGGCCGGCGCGGATCACCGACCGCGAGGGCGGGGCGACCGGCGAGCGCCTGCCGCGAGATCCAGGCGCGCGAGACGTCGGATCGGCAGCGCTATCGCGACATCTATGGGTCGATTACCACGACCACACGCTGCTACGATGTCGTCGTGGAGACGGATCGGCGCACGCCCGAGGACCTGGCGCAGGAGATCGTGCGATGCGCCCGCGTCCGCTTCGGCGGATGACCCTCGCGGACCTGATCGACCGCGTCCGCCAGTACAACCCGGCGGCCGCGACGCGACGTGATCGAGCGCGCCTACGACGTTCTCGGCCGAGGTGCACAAGGGCCAGCGGCGCGCGTCGGGCGAGCCGTACCTGACCCATCCGCTGCAGCGTCGCCGAGCATCATCGCCGACATGCGGCTCGACGTCCCGAGCGTCGCGACCGGGCTGCTGCACGACACGGTCGAGGACACGCTCGCGACGCTCGACCAGATCGAGCGAGCTCTTCGGCGCCGGAGGTCGCGGCGCTCGTCGACGGCGTCACGAAGATCGGCCAGATCAGCTTCACCTCGCGCGAGGAGAAGCAGGCCGAGAACTTCCGCAAGATGCTGCTCGCGATGGCGCGCGACATCCGCGTCATCCTGGTGAAGCTCGCCGACCGGACGCACAACATGCGGACGCTCGGCGCACCTCGACGCCGGAGCGCCAGAGCGAGATCGCGCAGGAGACGCTCGACATCTACGCGCCGCTCGCGCACCGCCTCGGCGTCTACTGGATCAAGAGCGAGCTCGAGGACAACGCGCTCCGCTTCCTCCACCCGGAGGTCTACTACCAGCTGAAGCGCATCGGTCGCGAAGAAGAAGGCCGAGCGCGAGCAGTACACGAAGGAGGTCATCATCGATCCTCTCGAAGCGGCTCGGCGAGGCCGGGCCTCGAGGCCGAGGTGAGCGGGCGCCCGAAGCACTTCTACTCGATCTACCAGAAGATGCAGGCGCAGAACCTGCTCTACGACCAGATCTACGACCTGATCGCGTTCCGCATCCTCGTCGACTCGGTCGGCGAGTGCTACGAGGCGCTCGGCGTCGTGCACGCGAGCGTGGAAGCCGGTGCCGGGCCGCTTCAAGGACTACATCGCGATCCCGAAGCCGAACGGCTACCAGTCGCTGCACACGACGGTCATCGGGCCGTACGGCGAGCGCGATCGAGATCCAGATCCGCACGCGCGAGATGCACCGCGTCGCGGAGTACGGCATCGCCGCGCACTGGCGCTACAAGGCCGGGAGCGACGAGCGCCGGACGACGACCAGCGCTTCGCGTGGCTCCGCCAGCTGCTCGAGTGGCAGCAGCAGCTGCAGGACCCGCAGGAGTTCCTGCGCACGGTGAAGGAGGACCTCTTCAGCGAGGAGGTCTTCGTCTTCACGCCGAAGGGCGACCTGCTGAACTTCCCGGTCGGCTCGACGATCATCGACTTCGCCTACCGGATCCACTCCGAGGTCGGCCGCCACTGCGCCGGCGCGCGCGTGAACGGCCGCATCGTGCCGCTGCGCTACCAGCTCGCAGAGCGGCGACACGGTCGAGATCATCACGACGTCGACCAGCGCGCCGTCGAAGGACTGGCTCAAGCTCGCGAAGACGTCGCGCGCGCGCGCGCGCATCCGACGCCTACGTGAAGGCGCAGCAGAGCCAGCGCTCGATCGCGGTCGGCCGCGAGATCCTCGAGCGCGACCTCGGCGCGGCACCACTTCGACCTGGCGACGCTCCGCAAGGACGGCACGCTCGAGCGCGTCGCTGAAGGAGCTCGGCCTCAGCAACGAGGACGCGCTCCTCGCCGAGGTCGGCTACGGGAAGATCACCGAGCCAGCAGGTGCTCGCGAAGATCGTGCCCGAGATGGAGCTCGAGCGCCGCCGCGAGCAGCGGAGGGCGCGCTCGCGCGCCTCATGCGGCTCGTGTCGCGGCCGCCGAAGGGCGCGCGTCCGCGTCTCGGGCCTCGACGGCGAGTGCTCGTGCGCTTCGGCGAAGTGCTGCCAGCCGCTGCCGGGCGAGCGCATCGCCGGCTTCATCACGCGCGGCCGCGGCGTCACGGTGCACGCCGCCGACTGCCCGAAGGTCGCTGGAGACCGATCCGCAGCGCCGCGTCGACGTCGAGTGGCAGGACGGGCAAGGGCGTCGCCGCGCGCCGGTGCAGATCGAGGTCACCTGCGTCGACGCGCCCGGCCTGCTCGCCGCGATGTCGAAGGCGATCAGCTCGGCGGGCGTCAACATCGCGCGCGCGCAGGTGCATCCGACCGGCGACCACAAGGCGCAGAACACGTTCGAGCTGATGGTCGGAAGCCTGGACGAGCTCAACACCGGTCGATGAAGAACCTGGGCCGGCGTGCGCGGCGTGATGCGCGTCACGCGGGTGCGGACGTGAGGCGCGCCGATCGACAGCCGAGACGCGCGCCGAAGCCGATCGGCCCGTACAGCCAGGCGATCGACACGGGGACGGCTCGTCTTCTGCGCAGGGCAGATCGGGCTCGATCCGCAGACGGGGAAGCTCGTCGACGGCGGCACCAGCGCGGAAGCGGAGCGCGCGATCCGCAACCTGACGGCCGTGCTGGCCGCGGTGGGATTGAAGCTGCGGACGTCGTCAAGACGACGCTCTTCCTCGTCGACTTCGAACGACGGACCGGTGGTTGGCGCGATCTACTCCCGCGCAGTTCGTGCCTCCGTACCCCGCGCGCTCGACGCGTGCAGGTCGCCGCGCCTCCCGCCGGGGCGCGCGTCGAGCTGGAAGCGATCGCCGTCAGGCGGTGAGCGGTCGATCGTTCGCGGACGTGCGAGACATCTGCGTGCGAAGCGCTGCGCGGCGCGCCGATGCTGCGCGGGGTTTCAACGCCACACACGCGAGCGGATCGGCGGGCTGTATGCACATCAGTGACGGTCAGGCGATGGCAGCGGCCGCGCCACCGCGACGGGTCGTACGTCGAGATCGCCGCGGCAGAGGGCGTTGCGCGCCTGGCGTGTGCGATGGGCGTCACTCGATGGCGAGCACGCGCCTCGCGCCGCCAGGCTCCGACGCGACCGCCGTGCACCGATTTCAAAGGCGACTTCGTTGCGGCATCAACGCGATGGACGCTCAGCGCATATTGCTCAGCGCTTGCTAGATTGTGATAAATATCTGCCCCAATTCAAATGCGGCGGAGAGCGCACGGCAACTCGAGGCTCCCATCCGAACCTGGGGCGGTCGACGTGATGGGGCCGGCCGACGCCCGACGCCCGGACGTCGATCGATCCCGCACCGCCGCCGCGTCGCTCATGATCGCCATTGCCCCGTCCATGTGACGTTGCGCGCCGGCGCAGCCGCGTGCCTCCCTCAGAGCACGGACGCCTCTTCATCACCACGCGAAACGCGCTGGCGAAAGCCAGCGTCGGCTCGGTTCCGGCTCCTGCACTTCAGCGTCCAAGCGGACCATCTGCATCTGCTGGTGGAAGCGGACGAGCCGACAGGCTTCGAGCGCGGCGTCCGCGCGCCTCACGCGATCCGCGTGGCAAGGGCGGTGAACCGCGCGCTCGGCCGTCATGGTCGCGTCTGGGGAGACCGGTATCACGCCCGCCTCCCTGCGCACGCCGCGGGAGGTACGAAACGCACTCGTCTACGTGCTGAACAACTTCCGCAAGCACATCCGCGGAGCCCGCCAGCTCGATCCACGCTCGTCGGCACGATGGTTCGACGGGTGGCTCGGGGGTCCCGGTCGAGAGTCGTCGGCGGTTCCCCGGTCGCGGTGGCGCGCACATGGCTTGCCCGCCTCGGGTGGCGGCGACGCGGACTGATCGACGTCGAGGTCGCCATCTCCGGAGACGCATGGGATGAGGGCCGCCGCCACCAATCCGCCGAGTTGGCTCCGCCCCTGAGTAGTCACGTTGAGCGCGCGGTCGATCTGGTCGGCGAGGCCCCAGAGCCACCACCTCTCGCGGTTCGGCACTGCGACGGCGTGCGTCCGTGGTCCGCAGGCCCGGACCGGCACGTTTTCGGCGCAGCCGCGGTGCACTCACGCGTGCTCCGGCGCCCGCGCCGACCTGGCCGCGGCGGCGCTACGAACCGGCGCTCAGCCGGCCTTCGCGATCTTCCCGGACCGGATGCAGCGCGTGCAGACCAGCAGGCGCTTCGCTCCCGCGCCCACCTTCGCGTGCACGCGCTGGAGGTTCGGGCGCCAGAGCCGCTTCGTCTTGTTGTTCGCGTGGCTGACGTTGTGGCCGGACGACCGTTGCTTGCCGCGAGACTTCGCAGGCGCGTGCCATAAGGGGGCGTGTGTAGCGTGCCGGGCGCGGCGGCTCAAGTGCCCGCGGACGCGCCGGATGAGCTCGCTCGTCGAGACGCCGGGGACGAGGTCGATGCGCTCGACGCGGCCGCCGGCGGCCCGGCACCTCGTCGCCGCCGACGATGTCGCCGGATCGGCCCAGTCGGCGCCCTTCACGAGCACGTCGGGAGCGAGGCGCACGATGAGCCGCACGCGGCGTGTCGTCGTCGAAGACGATCAGGTGATCGACCGCCGCGAGCGCCGCCAGCACCTCGGCGCGCTCCGTGACCGCGCAGGATCGGTCGTCCAGCGCCCTTGAGCCGCCGGACCGAGGCGTCGCCGTTGAGCCCGACGCACCAGCGCGTCGCCGAGCGCGCGCCGCCGCCGCGAGATAGCGGACGTGGCCGGGGTGGAGGAGGTCGAAGCAGCCGTTCGTGAACGCGACGCGCGCCGCCGCGCGCCTGCAGCGGCGCCAGGCGGTCGCGCAGCGTCGCCGACGTCGGGCGCGAGCTTCGGAATCTCCACGCGGGCGCGCACCATAGCGCGTGGCCGGCGATCCGCGCACGCCGTCGCGTCGGCTTGACCGCATCTGCGCAGTGACGCCGCGGCTAGCATGCCGCGCCCACGATGGCAAAGCCACGGCGCCGTCGCGGGCAGGAGGCCCTGACGGTCCGGCTGGACTCTGAACGGCGCTTCGCCGCGGCGATCGGACGGGACGGTCTCGCGGCCACCGAGCTCGAGGGGCTTCGGCCCGAGCTCGAGCGCGTCCGCGCGCTGCATCGCCGACGCGGCGTAGCGAGGGCGCGCTGCCGTTCGCCGACGCTGCCCTACCGCACGGCCGACCTGAAGGAGATCCGGCGCGCGCCGAGCGAGGCCCGCCGCGACTTCGACACCGCTCGTCGTGCTCGGCATCGGCGGCTCCGCGCTCGGGGCCGAAGCGCTCACGACGCGGCTCGTCGACCGCAGCGCGCGGCGTCCAGGTGGTGGTCGCCGACTCGATCGATCCGGCCGCGATCCAGGCGCTGCTTCGCGTCGCGTCGACTCTGAAGCGCACGCTCTTCAACGTCGTCAGCAAGTCGGGCGACACCGCCGGAGACGATGGCGCGCTTCCTGATCGTGCGCGACCGGCTCATGCGCGAGCTCGGCGCCGTCGACTACAAGCGCCACCTCATGGTGACGACCGAGACGCGAGCGCGGCTCGCTCCGCCAGATCGTGAACGACGAGGGCTTCCAGTCGCTGCCGGCACCCGCCGACGTCGACGGCCGCTTCGGCGACCCTCACGGCGATGGGCCTCTTGCCCGGCGGCGGTCGCCGGCGTCGACATCGACGAGATTGTCGCGGGCGCGCGCCGGCGATGCGACGAGCGGAGCCGGCGCCGCGACCGACGCGCTCGCCGATCCGCCGCTCGCGCTCGGCGGGGCTCCTCTGGCACCTCGCGGCGCATCGCGGCGCGCGCATCGTCGTCCTCATGACCTACAGCGACCGGCTCGCCGCGCTCGCGCGAGTGGTTCTCGCAGCTCTGGGTCGGAGCCTCGGGAAGGCCGTCGACCGCACCGGACGGCGCGTCGAGTGGGGCCAGACCGCGATCCGCGCGCGCGGCAGCGCGGATCCAGCACTCGCACCTCCAGCTCTACCTCGAGGGGCCGCGCGACAAGGTCGTCGCTCTTCATGCGCGTCGAGGACCACGGCGACACGCTCGACCGTCCCGGCGGCGTACCAGGACATCGAGGACGTCGCGTGCCTCGGCGGGCAGTCGCTCGGCGCGGTGCTGAACGCGGAGCAGACGGCGACCGAGTTCGCGCCTGGCACGCCGCGGGCGCGCCGAGCATCACGATCGGCCTGCCGGCCGTGACGCCGTTCACGCGTCGGGCAGCTCGTCTACCTCTTCCAGCTCGCGACCGTCGCGCGCCGGCTGCCTCGCCGACGTCGATCCCTTCGGCCAGCCGGCGTCGACGAGGCCAAGGAGCTCACGTACGCGCTCCTCGGACGGCCCGGCCTCGAGGCGCAGCGGAGGCCAGGTCGAGCGCCTGGGTCGGCGCGCAAGGGATCCGCGCGCCTCGTCCTGTAGTAGGAGAGCCGCGTGCGGGACGCGTCGCCATCCTCCCGCCCGACGTCCAGGGACAGATCGCCGCCGGCGAGGTGATCGAGCGGCCGGCGTCGGTCGTGAAGGAGCTGGTCGAGAACGCGCTCGACGCCGGCGCGCGGCACGATCGAGGTCCGGCTCGCGGGCGGCGGCATCGACGCGATCACCGTCGTCGACGACGGCGCGGGCATGCAGCGCCGACGACGCCGCTCCTCGCCTTCGCGCGGCACGCGACGAGCAAGCTCGCGCGCGCTCGACGATCTCGGCGCGGCGTCGACCACGCTCGGCTTCCGCGGCGAGGCGCTGCCGAGCATCGCGGCGGCGCGGCGCGCGTCCGGCTCGTCACGCGGCGCGCGGGCGACGCGGCCGCGAGCGCGCGTCGACGCCGACGGGCACGGGCGCGCGCGCGGCCGGCCACGGCGAGCGGCGCCGGGCACGACGGTCGAGGTCGCACGACCTCTTCGCGACGACGCCCCGCGCGGCGGAAGTTCCTCCGCACGCACGCCGACCGAGGTCGGGCACGTCGTCGACGTGCCTGACGCCGGCTCGCGATCGCGACGCCGGCGGCCGGCTTCCGCCTGCTGACGCGACGGGCGCGAGATCTCGCGCTGCCGCCGGTCCGCGCGATCTCGCGTCAGCGCGCTCGCGCAGGTCCTCGGCGTCGGAGCGCGGCGCGGAGGTTCGTCGACGGTCGAGGCGGAGATCGGCGGCTACGCGTCGGTCAGGACTCCTCGGCCGCCGCGCGAGAGCGTCGCGAGCGCGCGGCTCATCTGGACGTACGTCGCGGCTTCCGCACGACCGCGGCCGGGCGCGGTGCGCTGGGTGCGCGACCGCGCTGCTGCCGCGCGCGGTGCTCGACGGCTACGAGTCGCTCGTCGTGACGGGCCGCTATCCGGCCGTCGTCCTCGTCGTCCGCGTCGCCGCCGGGCGACGATGGACGTCAACGTCCATCCCGCGAAGCTCGAGGTCCGCTTCCAGCGCGGCGCGGTCCGTGCATCAGCTCGTCGGCCGGGCGCGATTCGCTCGCGCTGCCGCGCCGCGCTCGCGCTCGGCGACCGCACCGGCGCGACCGCTGCGGACGAGCGCGAGGTCGCCGAGCCAGCGCACGCACGTATGCACGGCGACGCTGTCGACGCGCGGCGATCCGGGCCCGCGCTCGCGCGTCTCGCGCTCCGAGGGCGCGCGAGGCGGCGCTCTGGCAGCCGGCGGCCGCCGGGTTCCGGCCGCTCCGCTTCGTCGGACAGCTCTTCGACGGCTATCTCCTCTGCGAGCGCGACGGACAGCGCGCTGCTGATCGATCAGCACGCGGCGCCACGAGCGCGTCCTCTACGAGCGGCTGCGGGCCAGCGCACGCGGCGCGCGGCGTCGGGCGCGATGCGCTCCTCGTCCCCGAGACGATCGCGCTGTCGCGCGACCGAGTGCGCGACGCTCGCCGAGCACGCGCGACGTGCTGCGCGCGGCCGGGCTCGAGGGCGAGCCGTTCGGCGACGGCACGTATCTCCTGCGGACGCATGCCGCGCCTGCTCCGCGATCGCGACGCGGGCGTGCTCGTGCGCGCGCTCGCCGCGGAGCTCGGCCGACGCGCGGCGCGTCGGACGCCGCCCGGCCGCGCGGTCGACCGCGTGCTCGCGACCGTCGCGTGCCACGCCGCGGTCCGCGTCGGGCAGCGGCTCGAGCGCGACGCAGGTCGACGCGCTCCTCGCGTCGATGGACGGCGTGCCGGTGAACGCGCACTGCCCGCACGGACGGCCGGTCGCGGTCGAGCTCCGGCGGAGCGCGATCGAGGCGCTCTTCCAGCGCGAGGGCGCGTGCGGCCGCGCGTCGTCTGCCTCGTCGGTCCGACCGGCGAGCGGGAAGACCGCGCTCGCGCTCGAGATCGCGGACGGCGGTCGGCGCCGAGATCGTGTCGGCCGACTCGCGCCAGATCTACCGCGGCCTCGACGTCGGGACGCGCGAAGCCGACGCCGGCCGAGCGTGCGCGCGTCCGCCATCACTGCCTCGACCTCGTCGACGCCGGACGAGATCGTTCGACGCTCGCGCGCTGGCGGACCGCGGCCACCGCGGCGATCGCCGGCATCCACGCGCGCGCGCGCCCGGCGCTCGTCGTCGGCGGGACCGGGCTCTACCTGCGCGTCCTCTCGCACGGCCTCTGTCCAGCGCCGCCGCGCTCGCCGCGCGTACGCCTGCTGCTGCAGGCATGGGCCGGCGCGCGAGGGCGCTCCGGCGCTTCACCGTCGCCTCGCGGCGCATCGATCCGGTCGCGGCCGCGCGGATCCATGCACGGGACCGCACGTCCGGATCGTGCGAGCGCTCGAGGTGAGCCCGTGCTCAGCGGGCGGCGGCTGTCGGACTGGCAGGCGGCGCACGGGTTCAGCGAGCGTCCGTTACGACGCGCTCGATCACTGGGGCTCGCGCCACGAGCGCTCCGTGCTCGCGCGCATCGCGGCGCGGCTCGTCCAGCATGGTCGACGACGGGTGGCTCGACGAGGATCGGCGCGGCTGCTCGCGCGCGGCTAGCCCGACGACGCGCCCGTGTGGCGGACGCTCGGGCTACGCCGAGATGCGCGACATCGTCGAGGAGGACGCCGGCACCTTCGAAGACGGCGCTGACGCGGCCGTGGTCGCGACGCGCGCTTCGCGAAGCGGCAGGGCACGTGGTTCCGCCGGGAGCCCGGCGTCGCGTGGCGGGACCCCGGACGCGATCGCGCGCGCATCGTCGACGAGGCGCGCCATTCTTCGCCGAGCGCACGCGTTGCAAATCCACAGGGTGCAGAGGTAGACGCCCCCGAATCGCCCATGCCTCGCCGCGGCCACGCTTGCGCCGCGCTCCAGCGCCGGCAGGTCGTCGATCCGCCTCGACGACCGCGTGCTAACTCTGACGCTCCTCAGCCGGCGCGCGCGCCTCGCGCTTCAGTCGGTCCCGGCAGCGCGGAAGGCGCGCGACGAACTGCGAGACGTCTACGTCGCCAGGCGCGCGGAAAGAACGGTGCTCGTCGCGCGGCTCCGTCGACGCGAACCGCGGGCCGCTCGCCGCCGGCGCGCGATGCGCGGCGATCTTCCCGCGAGGCCTTCGATCTCGGCGTCGCGGAGCCTCGGACTGCCGTCTCGCGCGTCGCGTACTGCGGCACCGCCGGCGACGTGGCCTACGCACGCAGGCGGCGCGTCACGCGCAGTTCGGCGAGCGCCGCCGACTACGCTGCCGTCCGCCACGATCGCCGAGGTCTTCCACGGCGTCGAGGAACGAGCGCGCGCACCAGAGCTGGCGTCGTGCCGGTCGAGAACTCGAGCGACGGGCGGCAGTCGGCAACACCGCGCTCCGACCTGACCGTCGACTCGCCAGCTCGCGATCCGCGCCGAAGAGATCTCGCTGCCGGTCCGCCACTGCCTGCTCGCGCGCGGCGGACGCCCGATCGAACGCCACAAAGCGGTAGCGCGCGCGATCGCGCTCTACGCCCTCGCAGGCGCCTTTGCTACGCGAGGCAGTGCCGGCAGGCGCTGGCTTTCGCGACGCGCCAGCGCGCACGTCGCTCGTCGAGTGTCGACCAGCAGAGCAACGCGCGCCGCCGAGCGCTGCGCCGCTTGAAGGCCGGCACGGCGGCAGCGTCGCCGCCGCGACCGCGGCTTTCGAGCGCCTACCGGCTCGCCGCTCCTCGCCGAGGAGCATCCGGAGACGACGCCGCCAACCACGACGCGGTTTGCCTCGATCCTCGGCCCATCGACAGCGCCCAGGGCCCTCAGGGCGACGTACAAGATCGACGTCGGTCGGCCAGCCGTGTCCGTGCGCGACGAGGTCGGCGTGCTCGCGAAAGCCTCCGATACCCGTTCGCGCGGCAGCCGCATCGACCTCATCCGGATCGAGTCGCGCCCGCTCCGCGGGCGGCGTCGCAGTGCTACTTCTTCCTCGACCTGCGCGGGCACCGCCGCCCGAGGCGCGCGTCCGAGCGCGCCCTCGCCGCGGTTGCACGACGCGCCCTGCGTGCCAAGTTGCTCGGATCACGTACCGGCCGCGCCCGGCGCGCTGTTTCGCTGCATCTCATCATGGATTCTACGCCTGCTCGTCCCCGGTGGATCCGGACGCCTCACGCCGGTATCCGCCGCGGGATGCCCATCGAAGGAGCTCGAGCGCGAGCTCAGCATCCGCTTGACATCGATCAAGCTCGCCTCCGAGCAATACGTAACTTG
>ERZ1370068.10827-contig-9491_pt1 | contig 54679 bp, 61 predicted proteins | sample MGYA00561227_ERZ1370068 | MGnify/ENA primary metagenome ERZ1370068 (study PRJEB38410, sample SAMEA6850437) | metagenome | study: Metagenomic assessment of the ecological functions of the soil: analysis of the soil microbiota associated with the... | reverse complement strand
TAGCGCTTCGTTCAGTTACGTATTGCTAGATCCTCGGCTTCCTGACCGCCAGCCAGGCGGACCGGAGTTCGGTGCCGCGCCGATCTTCCGGGCTGCAGGTCGCCGCGCGCGATCGGCACCCTCGCGCTTTATTGTCGCGCGTGCGGGTGGCACAAGCCGCGCGGCGACGGCTACTGGCTGCGCGACATGTAGTGGTGAAACTCGGTGGTCAGGCGCGCGCACGACGGGCGTCGCGCGGGTCTGCGGCACAGTGGTGGTCCAGAACGTGGCGATGGGCATGTGTTTCATGAGTCTTACATCGTCACCATGCCGATCTGGTGCGCGATCTGTACGCGGGCACCGCGGCGGACTCGAGCACGCCTGAACGCCGCGAACTCGGCCGGCCTGCTCACCACCGTGATCCTTTGATGCGGATCGGCGGCGATGAAGCGGCGGCGCCGGGCGCTCCTGCTCTCGCAGGCGGTCGGTGCAGTCGATGCGCGCTCACGTCGATGGGCGCGGGCTTCGGCTTCCCCGTATTGACGCTTTCGGGCTGATCTACGTCTGGGGATGTGCGGCGGCCTTCACGATGAGCATGGCGCACACGATCATGGGAGACGCCGCCCGAGCAGGCCGGCACGTGATGGCTTACCTTCTACTTCTCGCTGCTCGGCGCCGGCCGCTCGGCGCGCTCGCAACGGCTGGCTCGTGAGTTTGATCAGGCCTGATGGCGCTCGTCGCCTCGGCGAACGCCATCTGACTGATCGCTCACAACTGTACTCACTGACGCGCACCAACAGATGGCATGCCTGGCTACCCAGGCGCTTTGGCTGGCTCGTGAGTTTGATCAGGCCCGCGATGGCGCTCGTCGCCTCGGCGAGCGTGATCGCTCGCGGTGCTGGCCCGTGGTAGGCGTCGGATCGTCACGCGCAGGCGCAGCCCGAGCCGACGTGACCCGCGAGGTCGAGCTCGCGAACGAGCGCCTGCGCGTCACTGTATTGCCCGGCTGGGCGGGAAGATCACCCGGCTCTGCGAGTCGCGCGACGGGGCGCGGTGGCTGTGGCGCAATCCGCCTGTACCGGCCGGCCGTCGAGGGGGGCGACTCGTACGTGGCGCTGCACCGGCCTGGGATCGACGGTGCTTTCAGGTACGAGGAAGTGTTCGGCCGGCCGTGGACGGAAGAAGCCGGCATCTTCGCATTCTCCACGGCTCGGTATCGCCTGGGCGGAGCCTTCGGCTCGCCGGCGCTTCGCTCGAGCTCGCCTATGTGCTCGAGAACGAGGCGGGCGCGAACTCCCGTTCGTGTGGTGCCTGCACGCTGCTGGCGATCGAGCCTGGCGAGATCGAAGCTGCCCGTCGGCGAGGAGATCGTTCCAGCCCGGAGCGACGGTTCGCCGAGAAGCGCTTCTTCCCTTCCAGCCACGGACAGGTCGGCCTGCGCACGGCGGACGGCAGCGGGCGCTCCGCTTCGCCTTCGACCCGCGCGAGATCAATTCAGTGGGTCTGTGGCAGAACTATGGCCGCTGGTCGGGCGCGGGGACCGAGCCCTACTTCAACCTCGGCATCGAGCCGTCGATCGCGACGCGGACTCGCTCGACGGGCCCGCGCGGCGCGGGACCGCGGGTGCTCGCACCCGGCGCGCGGCGGACCTGGCGGGTGACCCTCGCCGTCAGCCCTTGACGCACACGACCTGGCGCAGCGTCGTGCACGATCTCGACGGGTCCGCTGCGCTTCCATCACCGCGTCGATCGGCTTGTAGGCCGCGGGCGTCTCGTCGATCACGCTCGGCGTCCTTGCGGCACTCGACGCCGGCGGTCGCGCGCCGCGTGGTCCTCGACGCGTGAAGCGGCGCTTCGCCTCGTCGCGCGACATCGCGCGGCCCGCGCCGTGGCTGCAGCTCGCGAAGCTCTCCGGGTTGCCCTTGCCGCGCACGATGTACGAGCGCGCGCCCATGCTGCCCGGGATGATGCCGAGCTCGCCGCGCGCGCGCGCACTGCGCCCTTGCGCGTCACGAACACGTCCGCGCCGTAGTGATGCTCGCGCGCGACGTAGTTGTGGTGGCAGTTGACCGCCACGTCGGTGCGCCTTGAACGGCGGGATGCCTGTCGTGCGCGCGCACGCGCGTCGAGCACGTGCTGCATCATCAGCTGCGCGGTTGGCTGCAGCGCGAAGTCCTGCGCCCACTCGACCGCCTCGACGTAGTCGTCGAAGTGCTCGCGTGCCCTCGGGCAGATACGCGAGATCCTGGTCGGGCAGGTCGCCGAGCGTGGCGCGCGCATGTCTTCGCTTCGCGAGCTCGATGAAGTAGCGTGCCGATCCGGTTGCCGACGCCGCGCGAGCCCGAGTGCAGCATGACCCAGACGCGGTCCGCTCTCGTCGAGGCAGACCTCGATGAAGTGGTTGCCGGTGCCGAGCGTGCCGAGGTGCGTGCGCTGGTTCGACTTCTCGATGCGGGGTGCTTCGCGGCGATGCGCTCGAAGCGCGGCGCGAGCCGCGCCCACGCCTCGTCGACGTCGCGCGGCGAGCTCGCTCCCACGAGCCGCTGTCGCGCCGCGCGCTCGCGTGCAGGCCGTGCGGCACGGCGCTGCTCGATCGCGCGCGCAGCGCGGCGCAGATCGTCGGGCAGATCGCTGCGCGTGAGGCTCGTCTGCACGGCCATCATGCCGCAGCCGATGTCGACGCCGACCGCCGCCGGGCATGATCGCGCCGTCGGTCGCGATCACGCTGCCGACGGTCGCGCCGATGCCCCAGTGGACGTCGGGCATCGCCGCGACCCAGCCGTGGACGAACGGCAGCCGCGCGACGTTCGCGAGCTGCTGCCGCGCTGCGTCTTCGAACGGGACGCCGCGGGTCCAGGCTTTATGGGCACGCCGCCCGCGGGCTGGAAGACTTCATAGCTGGCACTCCTGGGGGTCATCCGCGAGAACTAGCGGTCGCGCCCGATCCAGCCGCTGCGCTTGAGTACCACAACACCCGCCCGCGACGGTGAGCATGATCGCCCAACGCGTAGCCGGCTGCTGCCAGCCGAGCTCCGGCATGTGCTCGAAGTTCATGCCGTACACGCCGACGATGAAGGTCAGCGGGATGAAGATGCTCGACGGATCGTGAGCACGCTCGATGATCTCGTTGGTCCGCTGGGGAGGACAGGCTCGGAGTGGTAGACCTCCATCAGACCCGATCGACGAGCTCGCGAAGGGGTGCCGAGCACGTCGCTGATCTGCACGTCGCGTGGTCGAGTGAGTCCGCGCAGGTACACGCGCACCGCCTCGCTCGGACCAGCGGCGGGTTCTCCGCTGCGCATCAACGCGCTCCCACGGCGTCGCGCTGCTGGTGCCACGACGCGCCACGGACGCGAGCAGCTCGCGGCGCGCGCGGTGGATCTCGGCCGAGGACCGCCTGCCGCGGGCCGCGCGCTCACGCGGTCCTCGAGCGACTCCGAGCCGGGCGCTCGAGCGCCTCCACCACCGGGATTAGTAGCCGTCGACCAGCACGTCGACCAGCGCGTAGGCCAGGTAGTCGGCGCCCATCGCCGCGCACCAGCGACCCGCCGCGCCGCAGCTCGCTCGCGCATCAGGCGTCGAGCACGTCGCGCCCGCCCTCGTGGAAAGCTCATCGACCGCCGTCAGGGCCGAGCGCCAGGCTCACCTGCTCGGGCTACGAACGTCGCGCGTCGCGCGGGCAGGCCTGGCGGCGACAGATCACGAGCTCGACCTCGGCGTAGGCCCGGCTCGGCCTTCGGAGCTTTGGCCGATGTTCACGATGTCGGCGAGCGCCAGCGGGTGGATCGCGAGCAGCCGCGCGAGCGCGCCGCACTGACCGCCTCGTCGCCGAGCCCTTCGACTCGGGCCAGGTGACCTGGCCCGGCATTTGAGCCCGCGAGATCCTTCGACGCGCACGTCCGCGAACTCGACGAGCTGGTCCTTTGTCAGCGGATCAGCTTGAGCCGGGTCGCGCCGGGTGAGCGTGCCCGGCGCCGCGCCGATCGGCGGTCGCCGTCGTCTCTCTTTGCTCTGGCTGCTCGTTCGCGATGGCGCAGGGTAACATCGCCCCCATGCTCACAGTCTGGGGCCGGCGCAGCTCGCTGAACGTGCAGAAGGTGATGTGGGCGATCGGCGAGCTCGGTCTCTCGCGCACGCCGCATCGACGCGAGGCGGATCCCTTCGGCGGGCTCGACACCGCCGAGTTTCGCGCGATGAACCCAACACCAGGCGCGTGCCGGTGCTGGCCGACGGCGATGCGGTGATCTGGGAGTCGCAGGCGATCGTGCGCTACCTCGCGGCGAAATACGGGCGGGAACTTTGTGAAGCCGCCGACCCGGCCCAGCGCTCGCTCGCCGACCGCTGGATGGACTGGGCCCAGGCGCCACTGGCAGCCCGGCATCATGGCAATCTTCGCGGGGCTACTGCGCGACGCGCCGGGGCCGCGGCGCGACGCGCGCCAGATCGAGTCCGCGCGCCGAGCCTGCGTCGGCACACCTCGCGATCCTCGACGCGCACCTGGCGAGGCACGACTTCGTGGCTGGCCGCGGGTTCAGCATGGGAGACATCGCGCACCGGCTTCTACCGCTACTTCGAGATGGGCCTGCCGACGCCCGGAGGTGCCGAACGTGCGCGCCTGGTACGCTCGGCTGTGTGAGCGACCCGCTTACCGCGAGCACGTCATGATCTCGTTCGAGGACCTGCGCGGCAGACTCGCGTTCTGAATGATCGAGATCTGGTTCGAGTTTGCGAGCACCTACTCTCACGTCGCCGTGCAGCGGTGGAGGAGCTGCCGGCGCGCGTGGGGTCGAGCTCGCGTGGCGCGTGTTCCTGCTCGGGCCGATCTTCCGGCGAGCAGGGCTGGAACGATCTCGCCGTTCAACATCTACCCCGCGAAGGGCGCGCCTACATGTGGCGCGACATGGAGCGCCGCTGCTCGCAGTTCGGGATCCCGCTCCGCAAGCCGTCGCCCAGTTCCCGCGCAACAGCTCGTGCCCGCGGCGCGCTGCGCTGGCCGGGGAAGCGGAGCCGTGGATCGGGCGCTTCGTGCGCGCGGTGTATCCCGCGAACTTCGCCGAGGACCCGCGACATCGCCGACCCCGCGGTCGTGCGCGCGCTGCTGGCGGCCGCCGGCTGCGCCGACCTCGACGCGTTGCTCGCGCGGCGAGCACGGCCGGGAACAAAGAGCACCTGCGCACGCGCACGCACGCGGCGGTGGCGCACGGGATCTTCGGCGCCCCCAGCTTCGTCGTCGGCGGCGAGCTGTTCTGGGGCGACGACCGCCTGGAAGGACGCCCTGGCATGGAGCAAGCGGAGCCTGAGCCCGACGCGAGCTGATCCGTCCGATCGTGGCGCTCGTCGCGCTGACCGGAGTCGTCTGGGCGCTGATGGTGGTGGTGCGCAACACCGCGGTGTTTCGCGGCGCCGCGTCGATCGGCTACTACCGCGGCTACAGCGGCAGCGCGCCGCCCGAGTGGGATCGAGCGCCCGCGCGCGCGTTCATGAACCTGCTCGAGGTTCCCGTCCTCTTCTACCTGGTCTGCCTGCTGATGCTCGTGACGCAGCGCTTCGACGCACGCAGGTCCGCCTGGCGTGGGCGTTCGTGGCGCTCCGGGCGGTCCACGCGGCGATCCACATCGGCTGGAACGACGTGCGCTTCCGCTTCGCCGCCTACCTCGCGGGCTGCCTGGTGCTCGCGGCCCTCTGGATGCGCTTCGCCGCACGGCACTCGCGTAGACTGGCGAGACGCAGGAGAGTCCCCGATGAAGGTCGGTCTGATTCCCGTGAACATCGGCGTGCCGGGGCTCGAGCCCGATGCTGGCGCTGCGCCGAGAAGGCCGAGCAGGTCGGCATCGAGTCGCTCTGGACGTTCGAGCACGTCGATCGTGCCCGATCGACTACAAGTCGAAGTACCCGTACAGCGCCGACGGCAAGATGGCGCGTCACGCCCGAAGACGAACTTCGTCGACCCGCTGGTCGCGCTGACGGCGATCGCCGCGCGCACGAAGCGAGTGCGGCTCGGCACCGGCGTGTCAACATCCTGCCGCAGACGAACCCGCTGCTATCATCGCGAAGCAGGCCGCGAGCCTCGACTTCGTCTCGAACGGGCGCTTCATGCTCGGCGTCGGGCGTCGGCTGGCTGCGCGAGGAGTTCGACGCGCTCGGCGTGCCCTTCGAGCGGCGCGGCGCGCGCTTCGACGACTACGTGGCGGCGATGCGCAAGGCGTGGTCGGGCGACGTGGTCGAGCACGACGAGCGAGTTCGCTGCGCTGGACGGCTTCAAGAGTATCCGATGCCGGTGCAGAAGTGCAGCGGGCGCACCGGCGTGCCGATCGTCGATCGGCGGCTCGAAGGGCAAGGCGTTCGAACGGGTCGCGAAGTACGGCGACGGCTGGTACGCGCCCGACCGCGAACCGCGGCGCCAGCTCGAGCCGCTCGTGAAGGCTCGCTCCACGCGGCCTGCGCGAAGATCGGCCGCGACCCGGAGACGGTCGAGATCTCGTGCATGTGGATGCCGCCGGCGGCCGAGCACATGGACGCGGTGGCTTCACCGCGAGCTCGGCGTGTCGCGCGCTGATCGTGCCCGGTGATGGCGCTGGGCGGGCCGCCGCCGGCAGGCGCTCGAGCAAGTTCGCGAACGAGTGGCTCGCCAAGCTCGCCTGAGTGCGCTGATGCGAACGCCGCTTTGTGCGACGCACGCGCTCGGCATCCGACACCCGGTCTGATGACCGGCGCCGATGGGACCAGTACCACGAGCGGGCCGGAGCTCGTCGCGGCGGTCAGCGAAGCCGGCGGGCTCGTAAGCGGAGCATGCAGGCGCAATTCGCGCCGCCGGACGAAGCTGCGTGCGCAGATCCCGCCAGGACATCCGCGCGCGCCGCACGGCCAGGCCGTTCGGGGTGAGAGCGCGATCCTGCAAAGCTTCCGTGCAGGCCGATCGTGGCCGTCTGCCTGGAGGAGCGCGTCCCCGTGCTCACCGGTTCTTCTGGGAGTGACCCAGCGCGGAGATTCATCGCGCGCGCGCGCGCTGCCGGCACGAAGGTGTTCCGCCAGGTGCCGCGGCTCCGGTCGCTTGGAGGCGCAGAGCGCTGCGCGTGCTGGCGTCGACGTCGTGGTCGCGCGGGGCTGCGGAGCGGGCGCGGCACGTGCCGGCGGCGTGTCGACCCTGGTGCCTGGTGCCGCTTGCGTGGTGGACGCGATCGCGCCCACGCCGGTTGATCGCATCGGGCGGGATCGCCGACGCGCGCGGACTCGTCGCGGTGCTCGCGCTCGGCGCGCTGCAGGCGCGGCGTGCTCGGCTTACGCGCTTCCTCACCAGCGAAGAGTCGCGCCCGCGCCGCGGGGGCGCCTGCTGGCGGCGACCGAGGAAGGACACCGCCTGCACCGCGCTCTTCGGTGATCGAGCTGGCCGAACGCGCCGCACCGGGCGCTGCACTACGCCGTTCGTCGAGGGCGAGCGCGGCGGCGAGGCGCGCGCGGCCAGGCGAGTAGCCGGCCCGTGCGATCCGGTCGTCGGCCGGACCGTGGTCGCCGAGGCGCAGCTTCGGGTGCGCGAGTACGTCTGCTTCCCGCCGAACCAGCGAGGCGATCGCGGCGACGTCGAGTCGATCGCGGCGCGCTCGCCGGTCAGTGCGCGTGGGCTGCCGATCGACTCCGATCCCAGCCGCCGGCGAGCAGCCTGGTCGTGCGCGAAAGCTCGATCGAGGAGGCGGGCGCCTGGAGCTGCCGGCTGGAGTCGAGTCCCCGCCTCTTGGGGCCGATGGGCGGCCGGGAGAGAGCGGAGATCGCGGGCCGCCTTCTTTGCCGCGAGCGCTGCTCTGCGCGCTGTTCGCCCCGCCGGCGCGCACGAGGCTCGACGATTTTCTGTCGCGCGTGAACGTCCAGGCGCGCGGCAATCTCGACGCGAATTCGTCAGCCAAGGTCAGCGCGCAGTTCGAGATCCCGGAGGCGCAGGTGCGGGTGGTGCTGTCGGCGCGGTCTCCGACCCGGCGGACGCGTTCATGGTGTTCCAGATCGGGCAGTTCTGTCACCGAACGAGCGACGACGTGCTTCCGGTGTACCGCGCGCAGAAGGGCAAGGGTTGGGGCGTGATCGCCTAGCAGCTCGGCATCAAGCCCGGCTCGCCCGAGATTCCGCCCAGCTCAAGAACGGCGACCTGTGCTTCTCCGGGGTTCCGGCGACGACGGCCCACGGCAACGGCCACAGGAAGGGCAACGGGAAGAACAAGTCTAGCCGCCGTAGCTCGGGGAGCTCCGCTGACCGGCGTCGCCGGGGATCGCCTCGTCCGAGTCGTCGAGGCTCATCACGTAGAGGCCGATCGCCGCGAGCATCGCGATCAGCACGGCCCCGTCCGCCAGTCACTTGTGCAGTCCCCGCATGTGCAGGTGCCAGTCGTTCGGCCATCGCGCGAGTCTGCCATACTCGGCCCGGTACACCGGGGAGGGACGCGATGTACCGGCCAGATCCGCGTCGAGCCGCTGCGCGGGCGTGATCGGCGCCGAGGTCTCCGGGCCTCGACCTGCGCGAAGCTGCTGGACGCCGAGGCGATCGACGAGATCCGCCGCGCGTGGCTCGCGCACCAGGTGCTGTTCTTCCGCGACCAGCCGCTCACCGTCGACGAGCACAAGGCGTTCGCGCGGCGTTTCCGGCGAGCTGCACATCCGCCGGTCCTGCAGCAGATGGCGGATCAGGGCCACCCCGAGATCGTGGTGCTCGAGAGCGACGCGACGCCGGCCGGTGGTCGCCGACCGCTGGCACAGCGACGTGACGTTCGAGTGCGCGAGCCGCCGCTCGGCTCGATCCTGCGACGCGGTCGCGGTGCCGGACGCGGGGCGGCGACACCACTGAGGCGGCAGCATGACCGCGGCCTACGACGCTGTCGAGGCCGATGAAGGGCGTGCTCGAGCGCCGCTGCGCGATCCACACCGGCGCCGCCTTCCGCAGGCGTCGCGACCGACAAACAGACGAGTGCGCTCGCGCGAGAACGAGACGACGACGCACCCGGTGATCCGCACCCACCCCGAGACCGGGCGCAAGGCGATCTTCGTGAACTCGACGTTCACGCGCGCGATCGAAGGCATGAAGCCGCGCGAGGGCGAGGCGCGCTGCTCGCATTCCTGCTACGAGCACGTCGCCTCGCCCGAGTTCTCGTGCCGCTTCCGCTGGCGCGCGAGGACTCGATCGCGATGTGGGACAACCGCTGTACCCAACACCGGGTGGTGGCGGACAACCTGTCCGCCTACCGGCGCATGGAGCGGGTGACCCTGATCGGCGACCGGCCGTTCCTGATTTGCCTTCGGCTGTACCGCGCTGCGCGCGGCCTCGCCGCGCGTGCCTCGCTTCGCCGTACATCGTGACCGCGGGACGATGTCCCGCGGCGGGCCCTCGCTCGGCCGCTTAGGCGCGGCGGCAGCGCGAGCCCTCCGAGCGCCGAGACCCACCAGCGCTGGCGACCGCCGGCTCCGGGCACCTCGTGATCGAACACGAGGTACCCGCGGATCGCCTCCGCCGAAGGTCGACCGTGTGGATGTTGAAGTAGGCCTGGCCCGCGGCGGCGCCGGCGAGGAGCGCGTTCAGCGCGCCGCTCACCGGCAACCGTTGGCGGTGACGAAGGCCGGGTTGTAGCTCGACGCGTCGGCGCAGGTCGAACGTGCGGTCGTAGCGAGCCCGACGGTCACGCCCGGGAAGCCCGTGAACGACGGCGTCGCCGTGGCCACGCCGATGTTCGTCGGGCGGCGCGACGCAGCAGAGTGGATGTGGGCGGCGGTCGTGGTCCTGCAGCGGTGAAGCCCCAAGTCGACTCGCCATGTTCCGGGTACAGATCAGGCGTGATCGTGAAGAGCCCGTGCCGAGCGAGCCGTTCACCGGTTCTCGTTCGCGCCAGCGAGAGCGTGGCCGTGATAGCCAGAGGATTGCGGCTCGCGGCTGGAGCCGCGAGCGCCGCCAGCAAAACGCGCGGCGAAAATTGCGAATCGTGCCTCATGATGCATTCCCTCCTGATCCGCATACGTTGCGGGACGCAAATCGGATTGAGGCGTGCGGCGTCACACTGCGGGCGTGCGATGATCCCGCGATGAGCGAGATCAGGACACCTCGCGCGGATCGAGCGCGACGGCTACACGATCGTCGAGGACGTCGTTCCCGACCGAGCTGGCGGACGCGCTGCTCGCCGACCTGGCGCGGCTCGAGCGCGAGCTCGGCATCGACTTCGCGCGCAACGACGTTCGAGGGACGCTCACCAAGCGCGGTGTACAACCTGCTCGCGCACGGCCCGCGCTTCGAGGCGATCCCGGTCCACCCACGCGTGCTGCCGATCGTCGAGGGCGTGCTCGATCCCGGGTGCCTGGTCTCGTCGCTCTCGTCGATCGCGATCCACCCCGGCGAGGCGCGCAGCCGATCCACGCCGACGACCAGCTGCATCCCGCTCGCCGAAGCCGCACGTCGCCGACGGTGTGCAACTCGATGTGGGCGCTCACCGACTTCACCGAGGAGAACGGCGCGACGCGCATCATCCCGGGCTCGCACCTGCGCGACGCGCAGCCCGGCGTACGGCGCCGAGCACGACATCGATCCCGGCCGAGATGCGCCGCGGCAGCGTGCTCGTCTGGCACGGCAGCCTCTGGCACGGCGGCGGCGCGAACACGCAGCCGACGCGGCGCGCGTCGGCATCGCGATGAACTACTGCGCGGGCTGGATCCGCCAGCAGGAGAACCAGCAGCTCGGCATCCCGCGCGAGATCGCGCGCGGGCTTCGCGCCGCGCCTGCGCCAGCTCGTCGGCTACGGCGTGTACCAGCGGGCTCATCGGCCACATCGACAAGCGCAGCCCCGCCGAGCTGCTCGGCGAGGCGCCAGCGACACGAGGTGTTCGACTTCTAGCGCGCGGGCCGAGTCGTCACTCCGACGGACGGCACCTCGCGCGGGCGCGAGGCTGCGGAAGCCGTCGCCGCCGACCGCCGACTCCTCGGCGATCTTCTCGAGCAGCGCATCGCCGCCGCCGGCTTTGAAGAGCTGCTTCATCGACCGCGGGCACGTTGTAGCCGGCGGGCATGCGCGGCGTGTTGCGCTGCTTGCGCGCGAGCGCGGCGTCGACGACGCGGCGCGAGCCGCGCCGCCTTCTCGTCGCGCTGCTTCTGCGTCGCGGTCCTTGAACTCCGGGCAGGATCTCGCGGCCGAACAGCTCGATGCGACTCCATGATGTGCTCGTGCCGGTTCTTGCCCGCCTGCAGCACGAAGATGAGCTGGTCGACGCCGGCCTCCTCGAAGCGGCGCAGGTAGCCGCGCAGCTGCTCGGGCGTGCCGACCGCGCCGCGCAGCGCCGAGCTCTCGCCCTGCGCGACCTTCGCGCCGAGCTCCGGCGCTCGGCGATCGCGACCTCGGGGTCGATAGCCGCGCTCGTGCGCGCTTGTTCTGGAAGTCCTGCCACAGGTCGGTCGTGCCCGGGACGTGGTCGCCGAACGCCGCGTAGAAGGCGAGCGAGTAGCCGAAGAAGTTGCCGCCCTCGAGGCCGCGGCGGATCGCCTCGTGCTCGTCGTGGTGCACCATCATCGGCGTCACGCAGGCGACCTCGGTGTTCACGAGCTCGCCGATCGGCGACGCACTCTCGGCGAGCGCGCTTCTCGTGCGCTCGGTCCAGCGCGCGCGCCTCCTCGGGGTCGATGAACGCGAACGTGAGCGCGCCGATGCCCGAGCTCGGCGGCCAGCATGATCGTGTCGCGGCGCGAGCACGCGACCCAGAGCGGCGGGTGCGGGCTGCTGCACGGGCTTCGGCACGACGTTGCGCGGCGGCATCTGCACCCACTTGCCGTCGACGCCGCGTGAACGGCGTCTCGGTCATGCAGCGCACCGCGACCTCGAGCCCCTCGCGCCACTGCGTCGCGCTTCAGCACCGGGTCGACGTTGAAGCCGCCGAGCTCGCCGGTCGTCGACGACTCGCCCGAGCCGAACTCGACGCGGCCGCTCGAGACGAGGTCGAGCGTCGCGACGCGCTCGGCCGTGCGCGCCGGGTGGTTGTAGAGCGGCGAGGTCTGGATGATGCCGTGGCCGAGGCGGATGTTCTTCGTGCGCTGGCTGCGCCGCGGCGAGGAACACCTCGGGCGCCGACGAGTGCGAGTACTCCTCGAGGAAGTGGTGCTCGACCTCCCACACGTACTCGATGCCCGAGCTTGTCGGCGAGCTCGACCTGCTCGAGCGCGTCCTGGATGAGCCGGTGCTCGTCGCCCGCGTCCCACGGCCGCGGGAGCTGGTGCTCGTAGAAGATCCCGAAGCGCATCGGCCGGCCTCACTCTGGCGGCATTCTATCAAGCGTTCGCCTCGGCCCCGCCGATCCCGAGTCAGCGTATGGGCAAGACGAAGGGCAGCACCGTCCTGACCCCGGTGAAGCTTCTGCGCGGCCGCCGCGAGGAGGCGCTCGAAGCGTTCCCTCGCGACCTCCACCACTACCTGGACGAGCGGATCGTGGTCGCCTCCTGGTACCCCAGGACGACGTGATCGGCCTGGTCAAGGCGTGCGCCGCCATCACTGCCGATCCCCGGCGACATCTACGAGACGATGGGCGCCGCTGGCGCAAAGAGGTCACCTGGAGGATCTACGCGCACCTGCTGGGACGCGGATCTGTCGGCGCGCGCGTCACCCTCTGGAAGACGCAGCACGACAGCGGCGAGCTGACGGTCAGCGCAGCGACGCCGGACTCGGCGACCTACACGCTCTCCGGCTGGGACCACGCGTCGCGCGAATACTGCCGGCTGCTCGGCGCGTACTTCGTCGAGGTCACCGGCTCAGCCGGCGCGGCGGAGCCTTCCGCAGTCCATCCCAGAGTGCCGGGCCAGCGGCGGCGACTGCTGCGTCTGGACCGTGCCGCTGGCAGCCGTCCTGAGGCTACGCTTCGTGCTGCGTGAGGCCCGAGCTCCTGCCCAAGCACGACGTGATGGGCGCGTGGACGCGCGCTCGAGGCGGCTCGATCGCCGCGGCGGTCGTCGCTGGTCGCGCTGAACGCCGCGCGCTTCGCCGGGAGCCGCGGCTGCTCGCGTGGTGGCTGCCCGCTCGCGCTCCTCGCCGGCGTCATTCGCCGCGCGGACTTCGCCTCGGGGATCGTCGCACTGGACCGCCGACACCTGGGGCCGCGAGTCGCTGCCGGTCGTCGGGATCCGCTTCCTGCGCCCGTTCCGGATCCACCACGTGAACCCCGACGACCTGTGCGACGCGCGACTTCGTCGACTGCAACGGCGACGTGGCGCTGCTCGGTCTGCCCGCTCCTGCTCGGATCGTGGCTGGTGCCGCTCGAGTCGGGGCTGCTCGGTGCGACCAGCGTGTTCACCGCGGTGTTCCGGCGCGGCCGACCCTGCCGAAACCAGGTGCACCAGTGGGCGCACATGCTGCCGCCTCGGTCGTCGCCTGGCTGCCCAGCGGCGCGGCTGGATCCTCTCGCGAGAGCGCGCACCAGAGCCACCACACGCCGCCGTTCACGCGAGCTGCATCGCCACCGGCTGGTGCAACCGCGCGCTCGATCGGCTCGGCTTCTTCCGCGCGGCGGGCGAGACCATCTCGCGCGTCACCGGCCTCGTTCCGCGCGACGACGCGAGCGCGACACGTCGCGCGCCGCGCCGCAATGAGCGAGCCCACGCGCTTCGGCTCGGGCTGGCTCTCCGGCGTGCTCGCAACGGCGCTCGGCGCGGTCGGCCTGGGGGCGGTGCTCTGCTCCACTACCCGAGCCTGCTCACCCATGCCGGAGGTCCGCGCGCTGTACCCGGTGCCGTACGTGCGCGCGCTGCTCCACCTGGTGCTCGTGAGCGCGTTCCTGCTCGGGGTGCTCTCCGGTGCGCCTGCGCCCCTCGAAGCGGCTGGGCCTGGCGGGGATCGCGCGCCTTGGTCGCGGCGCTGCTCGGCGGCTCGCGCGTGCCGCTCGACGGCGAGCTGCGCGACGGGCCGTTCCTCGGGCTCGACTGGTTCCTGCTGAACCTGATCGCCTACTGCGCGGTGTTCGTGCCGCTCGAGCAGCTGTTCGCGCGCCTGCCCGAGCAGCGCGTCTTCCGAGCGCGAGTGGCGCACCGACCTGATCGTACTTCTTCGTGAGCACGCTGTTCGTGCAGGTGATCACGCTGCTCACGCTGCGGCCCGCGATGGTGCTGTTCGACTGGGCGGCGAGCGCGCCGCTGCAGGCGAGCGTGCGCAGCTGCCGTTCGTCGTGCAGTTCGCGGCGATCCTGCTCTTGACCGACCTGACACAGTACTGCGGTACACCGCGCGTTCCACCGGGTGCCGTTCCTCTGGCGCTTCCACCGGATCCATCACTCGGCGCAGGCCATGGACTGGCTGGCCGGCTCGCGGCTGCACCTGGTCGACGTGGCGGTGACGCGCGGCCTGTCCTACGTGCCCATCTACGTGCTCGGCTTCTCGCCGAGCGCCGCTCTACGCCTACGTCGTGTTCGTCTCGATCCAGGCCACGTTCATCCACGCCAACCTGCGCTTCGAGCTGGCGCGGGCCTGCGCCGGCTGGCTGGTGACGCCCGCAGTTCCATCACTGGCACCATGGCGCCGATGCGGAGGCCGTGGACGTGAACTTCGCCGTGCACCTGCCGCTGCTCGACCGGCTCTTCGGCACCTATCACCTGCCGCGCGGCCGCTGGCCGTCGGCGTACGGCCTGGCAGGCGGCGCGTGCCAGGGCGGCTGGCTGCTACCAGCTCGTCCCTGCCGCTGCGCCGCGGCGAGGCCGTCGTGAAGGCGCTGGGGCGCGCGCTCGGGACAGGTCACGCTGCGTGGCGCTGCTTTCGCCGTGGCGGGCGTCGCGGCGTCGCGGTCGCTCTGAACCTCCGGACCTATACGCGGCTGACGCACGAGGAGCCCGTCGCAGAGCTCTCGTTCGAGTCGCACGGGCCGCAGCGCTTCGTCGCGAAGCTGACCACGCTGCCGGATCGCGCCACGCGCAGCTTCGAGCTCGCCGGCGACGACTGGCAGCTCGACGCGCGTCCTCAGGTGGCGCGGCTGGCCGACTCCTGCTCGGGCTCGACGCGCGCTACCGACTCGAGCGCGTCTCCGGCGCTCTACCGCGACACCGAGCAGGGAGCGCACGGCGCCGCGCAGCGTCTATGCGCGCTCGGCGAGGACCGGCCTTCCGACCTCTGGTCGCTCGCGAGCCATTACCCGGACTGGCTGCCGTTCGTCGACGCCGTCTACGGCAGCGCGACCTACCTGCCCATGGCCGAAGGGGCGACCTACGAGGTCACCCACTGACTCAGTCGGGGCTGATCGCGCGCCCGCAGAACGCGGCGGCACGGGAAGTGAATCGCGCGCTGCGCTGACCCGGCTCACTCCGCGCCGTGCGGCGCGGCCTCGCTCGCGCCACGGCCTCGGGCTTCGCTTCCCGCCAGCCGCTGATCTCCGCGCCCGCGTCGCGCGGCAGCGGCAGGAATGCAACAGCAGCGCCAGCTCGTCTGGCCGATCGCACGATCGCGAAAGTAGGCCGGCGCAAAGTCGTCGGCGCCGAGCCCCTCGCGGCCGCGGAACGAGAGCGTCGTGTGCAGCAAAGAGCGCCCCAGCCCGACGCCGAACGACAGCGACAGCTGCTGCCGACACGCTCGACAGCGTCGTCGCGCGGCTCATCGTGCGGCGGATCGATCTCGGCGTAGGCCAGGGTGTTCAGGCTCGTGAACTGCAGCGAGCGGAAGAAGCCGCCCACGAGCAGGACTCCGATGATCAGCGCGTGCGGCGTCGACGGGCCGGAAGAAGCCGTAGGCACGCCATCGAGACGCGCACATACGCCGGTGTTCGAGAGCAGCACGCGTGCGGAAGCCGAGCGCGCGCAGGATCGGCGCGCGCCGTGAGCTTCATCGTGATCGCGCCGGCCGCGCCCGCGAACGTGATCATGCCCGACGCGAACGGCGACAGGCCGAAGCCGAGCTGCAGCATCAGCGGCGTCAGGAACGGCAGCGCGCCGATGCCCATGCGGAAGACGAAGCCGCCGACCACCGACGGCGCGGAACGTGCGCACGCGGAACAGGGCGATGTCGAGGATCGGCGCGATCACGCGCCGCGCGTGCCAGGCGTAGAGCGCGAGCAGCACGACGCCGCCGATGATCAGCGCCGCGACCCACTCGTTCGGCAGGATCCCGCGCCCCACGTTCTCGAAGCCGAACATCGTCCCGCCGAGGCCGAGGCTCACGATCGCGAAGCCGAGCGCCGTCGAGCGGCTCCTCGCGCGGCTCGCGCACGTTCGGGATGAAGCGCAGCGCGAGCGCGAGGCCGAGCATCGCCGATCGGGATGTTGATCAGGAAGATCCAGCGCCACGAGAAGTAGGTGACGATGAAGCCGCCGAGCGGCGGGCCCGATCACCGGGCCCGATCAGCGCGGGCACGGTGCAGGTAGGCCATCGCGGACACGAGCTCGGCCTTCGGGATCGTGCGCAGCACCACGAGCCGCCCGACCGGCACCATCATCGCCCCGCCCATGCCCTGCACGACGCGCGCGAGCACGAGCTGCGGCAGCGATTCGACGAGCGAGCAGCCGATCGAGCCGAGCGTGAACACCACGATCGCCGACGAGAACACGGTGCGCGCGCCGAGCCGGTCCGCGAGCCAGCCCGAGAGCGGCAGGAAGATGCCGAGCGACAGCAGGTAGCAGGTGATCGCCAGGTTCAGCGCGAGCGGGCTCTCGCCGAAGTCGTGCGCGATCGTCGGCAGCGCCGTCGCGATCACCGTCGCGTCCATGTTCTCCATGAACAGCGCGCAGGCGACGATCACCGGGACCAGGTAGCGGGGAGTGCGGAACCAGCGAGGCACGGCGCGCGACTCTATCGCAGAAGCGAGCTTCTCAGAAGGTCGGCGCAGGGTCCACATTGAGGATCGAGATGCCAAGAGACTCTGATAGTCGCTGCCGGTGGTCGCGTGTCCCGGCGTGTTGCCGCGGCGCTCTGCGCCCGTGGCGAGCCTCCGCGAGCGCTGGTGCGAGACGCTGGCAAGGCTCGTGACGTGCTGGTCGACAATCGAGGTGCACCGCTCCCGCTGGAGATGGTGGTGAGCGACTTCGCCGACCGCGACGGCGTGCGGCGGGCGCTCGTTGGTATCGAGATAGCGTTCCTGGCGCTCGGCAGCAGCCTGCAACAGGTGGAGCTCGAGCAACGCTTCATCGACGTCGCCGCCGAAGTGGGCTTGCCACACCTCGTGAAGCTGTCGGCCGCCGAGCGCACGCAGCGACGGCGTGGCCTCGGTTCTTCGCTGGCATGCCGCAATCGAGTCACATCTCGCGGCAAGCGGCATTCCGCACACCTTGCTCAGTCCATCGACATTCGCGGATGTCCTCATGTTGGCCGCGCCGTCGATACGCGCGACCGACCGATGGTCGGGGAGCGCGCCGCACGGCCGCAACGCCCTGATCGACTCGGCCGACGTGGTTGACGCGGCCATCGCGGTTCTCAGCGAACCCGCGAAGCGCGGAAGGCGTCACGTCTTGACGGGGCCAGTCGCCCTTGCCTGGCCGGACGTCGCCGCTCGTCTGACGCAAGTACTCGGGCGACCGATCCGGTACGATGCGGTATCGATCGAGGAGCGGCGCGCGCAGCTCGAGGCCGGCGGTCTCGCTCCATGGCGCATCGAGCTCCTTGCTCGGACTGGACGAGATCAACCGATCCGATCTCTACGCGACGCCGACGGATACCGTGCGACAGCTCACCGGCCACCCGCCGCGTACGGTCGAAGAGTACATCGAGCGCAACCGCGCGGCGTTCTCGTGATTTCCTTCGCGTCGCCGCTGCGATGAGCCTCTTGTCGGACGAGTCCGTTTCCCGTAGAATGAGCTCCCGATGTTACTGACGATGAGCATGTGGAGACTCGCGCTGAGCTTTGCGACTGGCCCTCGGGCTCGGGGTCACTGCTGGAGCCGAGGCCGCTTTCGTCAGCTACGACAACGGCAGCGTGGTCATCATGACCCGGAGGGGAGGACGGACGGTGGACCGGGCGCCCTCCACGTCGCGAGTCCCCTTCGGGGAGCGCTCCAGTTCGATGCGGTCCTCGACCCCACGGCAGGCGGGTGTTGTGCTCACGCGCGGCGCCAGCACCGGTCGCTGACGCAATACGGGTCTCACCGGAAGTGGGAACATCTCGACGGGAGGCTTCGGCTCCTGACGCTCAGTCGATCTTCGAGGTCGGTTTCGAAGTCCTCGCGAAGTGACTCCGTTCCACCTGGAGGGGATTCATCGGGGGCACCAGCCACCGCGGGTATTTCGCCAGACGCTACCGGGGCTCGTCACGCTCGAAGGGGACCCTTCCTCGCTGTCCGCCCGGCGTGCTCGAGCCGGGCGTCTTCCCTACTACGGTGTTCGCCTCGTGGTCCCCAGCCTGGACGGTGCGACGCCCTCTACCGGCCAGTTCCAGGTAGCGCTCACCGTGCCGGAACCGTCGCTCGCATGGGGCGAGGCCCGGCCGGTTCTGGCGGGGATCGGGCTCGCGCGAAGATTGCGCGCCGCCTCTTAGAAGACCGTATACCCGCCGTCGACCACGAGCTGGTCGCCGGTGTGGAAGGTGAGCGCGGGTCGCAGAGGTAGGCGCCCACCGTCTCGAACTCGCTCGGCTCGGCCCAGCGCCGGACCGAGTCCGGCCGGTGATGACGGTGCGGAACTTCTCGTTCTCGTAGCCGGCCGCGGCCATCTCGGTGATCGTCCAGCCGGGCAGGATCGCGTTCACGCGGATCTTGTGGCGCGCCAGCTCGACGGCCAGCGCGCGCACCAGTCCGAGCACCCCGTCTTCGCGCTCGCGTAGGCGTGGTTGCGCTGCGCGCCGTGGATCGCCGAGGTCGACGACACCGCGACGAGCGCGCCGCCGTCGCCGCGTTCGATCATGATGTCGCGCCACCTCGCGAAAGGTGAGGAAGAGGCCGTCGAGGCTGACCCGCGTCACGCGCCGCCAGTCCTCGAGAGTCACCTCGGTGAGCGTCTTCTGGTAGCCGGGCGCCCGCCGAGGCGACGCACGCGTCGATCCGGCCGAGCTCCGCGAGCGTCGCGCTGCGTGGCCGCCACGATCTGGGCCTCGTCGCCCACGTCGCACACGAAGCCGCGCGCGCGGACGCCGTGCTTCGCGAGCCGCTCGCACGCCTCCGGCGTTCCGGTCGGCGCGCCGGCTCCACACCGCCACGTCCGCCCCGCCTTCGCGCAGCCCTCGGCCATTCCCAGGCCGATCCCGGAGTTCCCCCGGTCACGACGACCACCTTCCCGCGCAGATCCGTGTCCCATCACCGCGACGATACGCGAGCATCAACTTCGGCGACTTGGCGCTCGAGCCGAAGCGTCCTCCAGCAGGGAGGGCGCAGCGCATGGCGGTTCCGTCCATCAAAGGCACGGCGTACAGCTCGGTTCACCGGACGATCTGCACGGAGGCTCGACGACGGGCGCGCTCTCGCGCGACGTGCCTCGAGGCGGAGCTCTCGGCGGAGGAGCTCGACCTCTTCGACTCGAAGGTCCTGGCCACGCGCTGGTACCCGATCGACATGTACCGGAAGCTGCTGGCGACGCTGGCGCGCGCCGGACGCCAAAGGCCGGCCCGACGAGTACCTGATCGACCGCGGCTGGCGCGCGGCGGAGCGGCTGAAGGAAGCCGGGATCTACCGCCAGCTCGGCGCGGACGAGACCAGCACCAAGAGCTGGGGCGCGCGAGTGGCGCAGCTCGTCGGTGGCATCTCGGGGCTGCTCTACAACTTCACCCGCTGGAGCGTCGAGGAGACCAGCAACCCGAACGCCTTCCAGATCGTGGTGGACGACGCAGGGACTTCGCCGACGAGTGCCGCTGGACCGCGCAGGGCTTCGTCGCGTACGCGGCGACCGCTGATGGCCGGGCGCACCGGTCAAGCTCACCAGCACCCGCCCGACACCGGACCGGGATCGTCTGACAGCGTCGCGCTCGCGGCCGCGCGCAGTGACCAGCCGAGCTTCGCCGCCTGCGCGCTCGCTAGCCAGGCGATCTCCGTGCGCACGCTTGGACGCGCGGCCATGCGCCCGATCCAGCCGTTCAGAGTGGATCAGCGACGGATCCGGCGCCGCGCCGAGCGACGTGCCGATCAGGTTCGTGACGAAGTAGGCGATGTCGGCGACCGAGAAGTCGCCGCACAGGTACTCGCGGTCGGCCAGCTTGGCGTCGAGCTCGCGCTGGATCGCGGCCACGCCGGCGCGCGCGGCCCGGATCTTCTCCGCGTCGCGCTCGGGCTCGGGCTTGTAGAAGATCTCCTGGATCAGCGCCCACACGTGCGGGAACAGGATCTCGTCCGACGCCGCTTCGGCCTGGCGACAGCGCGCGCGCTCGGCGGGGTCCTTCGGGTAGAGCCGCGGCTCGGGGCAGCGGTCCTCGAGATACTTCGAGGATGATCGTCGAGTCGTAGATCGCGACCGCGCCCGTCGACGAGGATCGGCACCTGCGCCTTCGGGTTCGCCGCCAGCACCTCAGGCAGCTTCGGCGAGTAGCCGTGCGCGCGGCTGAACGCGACGTCGATCCGCTCGTAGGGGAGGCGCTTCTCGTCGAGCGCGATGCGCACCTTGCTCGAGAACAGGCTCAGCGGGCCGGAGTAGAGCTTCATGCACGCAGGTATACACGCCGCCGGGGCACCCGGTCAGAGCCAGTTCCGCTCCAGCGGCCGGGGCCAGCTCGAGGGTCGCTCGGCGGTGGCCTCGACGCTCAGCCGGCTGAAGCGTGCTGGTCGCCGAGCGCAGCAGGTTCTCGAGCAGGCGGATCTTCAGGGTCGGATACGAGCTGTCGAGCGACTCGAACGTCGCGCGCTTCAGAACCCAGCACACCGACGCCGCGGTCGGCGCGCACCGACGCGGTGCGCACGGCGCCCTCCACGAGCGACGGCTCGCCGAAGCCGACGCCGGGTGACAGCGTGGCCAGCCGCCGCTGCCGACCGTCGGTCGATTCGGCGACGACCGAGAGGCCGCCCGGACGACCAGGAACAGCTCGTCGGCGGGGTCGCCCTTGCGCACGACGGTCTCGGCGCGCGGCGAAGCTGCGCCGCTCCATCAGGCTCGCGAGCAGCTCGAGCTGCTCGGCGTCCAGACTCGCGCAGCAGCTCGTGCTTGTCGAGCGAGCAGCTCGTCACTCCGACGCTGCCGGACGACACCGTGCGCGCGGAGGATCAGGTCCTCGCACCACTCGACGGCGGCGTCGAGGTCGTCGAAGGACGCGAGCGGCGTCGACGTCTCGCGCGTCGCGCGCCTCGTCGAGCAGGCGGTGCAGCCGCGGGTGGCGCGCTCAGATCCGCGAAGCCCATGGCGCCACCGCGCTCGCAGAGCGACCGGTAGAGCTCGATCAACAGCCGCGCAGAGGCCGGAGTCGACGTCGCTGACTCGCGCGAAGTCGAGCACGAAGCGAGTCACTTCCGCGGGCTCGGTCACGATGCGCCGGAGCACGGCCTCCATGCCGGCGAAGGAGAGGTCGCCCTGGAGCTGGTACGACGACGGCCTCCGCCGCCGTACGCCGCGAGCGCGACGCGCTCAGATCTCGCCGCGCGCGCTTCGAGCCGAGCGCCTGCAGGGTCCAGCGCGAGCGCACCGCCGCGATCGCCGCGCGCGGCGCGCCCAGGAAGTGCAGGCCCAGCTCCTCGGAGAGCGCCTCGCACACGGCGACCCCGCGCACGCTGTTGCCGCGCTCGTCGAGCGGCGGCGAGAAGACGCCGATCGCGAGCTGGCCCGGCAGCACCGCGAGGATCCCGCCCGCCACGCCGCTCTTCGCCGGCAGGCCGACGCGGTACACCCACTCGCCCGCGTAGTCGTACATGCCGCAGGTGGTCATCACGCTCAGGCACCTCGTGCACGTGCGAGCTGCGCAGCACGCGCTCGCCGCGTGAGCGGGTTCGTGCCGCCGGTCGCGAGCGTGGCGCCGATGATGCTGAGGTCGCGGCAGTCGACCTCGATCGAGCACTGCCGGAAGTAGAGGTCGAGATCCGGCTCCGGGTCGCGCTCGATGATCCCGAAGTTGCGCAGCATGTGGCTGATCGCGCGATTGCGGTGGCCGGTGTCGCGCTCCGAGCGCGTAGACCGTCTCGATCGAGCGCGAGCGGCCGGCCCGCGTAGAGCGAGAAGAGCGACAGCATGCGCGCCCAGCGGTCCTCGACCGAGTGGCCGCGCGACGAGCGAGGTCGCGGTGATCGCGCCCGCGTTGATCATCGGGTTCAGCGGCCGGCCGGTTCCCGGCTCGAGGCTGATCTCGTTGAACGCGTCGCCGGTCGGCTCGACGCCGATCCGCGCCAGCACCGCCGCCTTGCCGCGGTCCTCGAGCGCGCAGGCCGTAGACGAACGGCTTCGAGATCGACTGGATCGTGAAGGGCACGCGCGTGTCGCCGACCTCGTACACGTGGCCGTCGGCGGTGGCGAGGCTGATGCCGAACCAGCTCGGGTCGGCGCGCGCGAGCTCTGGGATGTAGGTGGCCACCTGTCCCGAGGCGAGCGGAGCGAAGCGCGCGTGGAGCGCGCGCAGGATCGCCTCGATCGGACACACCCGGCCGGCAGCGGAGCGACACCAGCGCGGTTCGTTCGCAAGCCGCGTGCCCGCTGCGGACGCCGCTGGCTCGGCCTCGAGCTGCAGCGCGTGCCCGAAGTGGCGGCAGCTCGGAGTAAGATGGCGGCATGAAAGCAGCCGTCTACTACCAGACCGGTGGCCCCGAGGTGCTCCGCTACGAGGACGTACCCGACCCGGTCTGCGCGCCGAACGGCGTGGTGATCGACGTGAAGGCGGTCGGGATCGAGGGCGGCGACGTCGGCAACCGCGCGCGCGGCATGCTGGCCGCGAAGCCGCACATCGTCGGCTACAACTGCGCCGGCGTGGTGCGCCGAGGTCGGCGCGCAGGTCACCGACCGCAAGGTCGGCGACCGGGTCACCGCGCTCATGTTCAACGGCTCGCACGCGGAGCGCGGCGCGTGGCGGCGGCGCAGACCTGGCTCGTGCCCGACGCGCTCTCGTTCGAGCACGCGGCCTGCGTGCCGGTGGCGTGGGGCACCGCGCACGACTGCCTCTTCGAGTTCGGCGCGGCTGCAAGCGCGGCGAGTCGCTCCTGATCCAGGCGGGCGGCGAGCGGCGTCGGGCTCGCCTGCGTGCAGCTCGCCGAAGCGCGCGGGCGCAAAGGTGTTCGCGACCGCGGGCTCGAAGAGAAGATCGAGCGGCTGCTCGCGCTCGGCGTCGACCACGGCATCAACTACCGCGAAGTCGACCTCGTGGCGTCGATCCGCGAGCTGACCGCAGAACCGCGGCGTCGAACCTGGTGGTCGATCCGGTCGGCGACACGCTGCAGCGCAGCCTCGAGTGCCTGGGCTACCGCGGCCGCGCCATCACGGTCGGGCAACGCGAGCCGCAGCGACATGAAGCTCGACCCGTCGCCGCTCGCGCCGGGCAACCGCTCGCTCACCGGCGTGTTCTTCGGCGCCGAGGTGGCCCTGTCGGCGCGCGCGTGCGCGCGATGCTGGACGAGCTCCTCGCGCGATCTCGCGCAGGGCGACCTCCGGCGTGATCGTCGATCGCACCTATCCGCTGCGCGAGCCGCGGCGGCGCACGCGTACATCGAGAGCCGCGCGGCGTTCGGGCGCGTGGTGCTGATCCCCTAGGCGACTGCATGGAGATTCCGGCCCGGCTGCGCGAGACGTGTGCGCGGAACGCCGCCGCGAGCGCATGGCTCGAGACGCTGCCGCGCGCGCGTCGCGGAGCTCGAGCGGCGCTGGTCGCTCCGGCTCGGCGCGCCGCTTCGCAGGCGCGAGCCTGCTCCTGGGTCGCGCCGGCCGAACGCGCCGACGGGACGGCCGTCGTGCTGAAGGTCGGCGCTCCCGCACTTCGAGGCCGACCACGAGAGCGACGGCGCTGCGCTTCTGGAACGGCGACGGCGCGGTGCGCCTGCTCGAATTCGATCGCGCTCTCTGAACGGCCTGCTGGTCGAGCGCTGCGAGCCCGGCGCTCCGCTGACCGCGACGCGGCCCCGGCTCGAGCAGGACGCGGTGCTCGCCGGCTTGCTGCTGCGCCTGTGGCGCGACGCCGGCCCGGCGCATCCGTTCCGTCCGCTCGCCGACATGGCGGAGCGCTGGGCGAACGACGCCGTCGCAGCGGCGCAGCGGCTGGGACGATCCGGCGCTCGATGAACGAGAGGGACTGCGCCTGTTCGAGGAGCCGCCGCAGCAGCGCCGGCGACAGCGTGCTGCTCGCGACGGACCTGCACGCGAGCAACGTCCTCGCCGGCGCGGCGCGAGCCGTGGCTCGCGATCGACCCCAAGCCGTACGTCGGCGATCCCGCCTACGATGCGACGCAGCACCTCTTGTTCGACTGTCGCGCGCGAGCTTGCTTCGCCGACCCCGACGATGCGATCCGCAGCTTCGCGGACCTGCTCGAAGCTGAGCCACGAGCGCGTGCGCCTGTGGACCTTGCGCGCGCGGCGCTGATGTCCGGGAACCGCCCGGACCGGCGCTGGGCGGGCGAGCTCGCGCGCGCGCTGGCTCGCTGACTCGCCGCGCGCCGCGTGGCACGAGTGCGCGCTCTGAGGCCGCACGGCAAGGAGCGGTACGAGCGACCTCGCCGGCGCTGCAGGACGGCTACTTCTGCCCGTGGCGCTCGCGGCTCGATCCCGGCAACGGCGAGGACGCCTACCCCGAGCCTCGTGCGCGCAGGCATCTGTCCCCGACGCAGCGACGTGCTCCGGCGTCGGCTGCGGTCACGGCGCGCACGCGCTCGAGATCGCGGCCCGCTGCCGCAGCGTAGACTCGCTCACGATCGGGTCGTCCGCTGTGATCGCGCGCGCGGACGCCGACCGCCAGGCGCGCGGCGCTCGCGCGGCGTCGCCTTCACTGAGTCACGACTCCTCTGCCCGCGGCGAACGGCGGGCGCGCGCGGCTGCCCGGCGAAGCCCGCTCGCACGACCTACTGATCTCGCGGCGCGGCTGGGCCGCTCCACTGATTCCTGACGCGGCTCGGGTGACCCGCCCCGGCGCCGCGATCGTCATGCTGCTGCCCGAGGCCGAGCGTTCGCTGAACGCAGGGATCACGTGGACGGAGCTCCTTCCCGAGCCGTTCGCGGTTCCGAGCGAGCCGCTCGACCCGCCGCTGTCGCACATCGTGCGCGAGCGATTGGCTGAGGCGGGCCTCGCAGCTCGACGCCGTTTGGACCTACGACGTGCGCGAGTGGTTCGACGACCCGCGCGAGCTCTACAACTGTCTGTCGTTCTGGTGGCGACCCGGCGAGGCGCCGGGCTGGGACGAGTCGCGGGCGAGCTTCGAGCGCATCTTTCAACGAGCACGCCGCTCGCGGCGAGTCTGGCTTCCGCACGGCAGGACTCTCTGGCGGCGCGCGAGTCGTGCCCTGATTCGGGAGTGCCGAAATGCACCAGTCGATCGGCTACGCCGCGCTCGTCGTTCGCGACTACGACGAGGCGATCGCGTTCTTCACGCAGACGCTCCACTTCGAGCTCGTCGAGGACACGCCGATCGAGGGCAAGCGCTGGGTGCTGGTCGCGCCGCCGGGCTCGCGCGGGACGTCGTCTCGTTGCTCGCGCGCGCGACGACGCCGGAGCAGCTCGCGCGCGTCGGCGATCAGACCGGCGGGCGCGTCTCGCTGTTCCTGCACACGGACGACTTCTGGCGCGACTACCGGGAGCTTGCGCGCGAGGGGGTCGAGTTCGCGCGCGAGCCGAAGGAGGAGAGCGCTATGGGACGGTCGCGGTGTTCCGCGACCTGTACGGGAATCTGTGGGACCTGCTCGCAGCTGAAGGCAGTCGCGACCGGCGGCGTCCATCACATCTGATCTCGACGGTGCGGCGACCTCGCGCGCTCGACGGAGTTCTACGACCGCGTCCTCCCGCTCGCTGGGCTTCCGCCGCAGCCCGAACGTTCCCGAGGGTCCGATCTGGGCCGGCGCGCAGCTCGAGATCGGCCTGCAGCCCGCGCGCGCGCTCGCCGACCCGCACGACCGCTACGCGCCGGGGCTCCACCACCTGGCGTTCGCCGCGCCGTCGCGCGCGGCGGTCGACGCCGCGCACCGCACGGCTGCGTCGAGCTGCGGCGCGATCCCTGCGATGCGCCCGCGGACTATCCGCAGTACGCGCCCGGTTACTACGCAGTCTTCTTCGCCGATCCCGGACGGGATCAAGCTCAGAGTACGCCTACACTCCGCGATGGCCCGCAATGAACGCGCAGGACGCCCGTCGCACTCGCGGCCTTGTCTGCTGCTGGCGCACGTCGCCTGCGCGCGGACGAGCCAGGAGCGCCGCGACTACATCCTGGCCCACCCGCACGGCTGGGTGGAGATCACGCTCGACGATCGCGCCGTCCCGCAGGTGCCGTCGGACGATGAGGATCACCCGGGCCTCGGTGAAGCCGGCAGTCCTGCTCGCTGCACGTCGAGCTCGACGGTGAGCCGTTCGTCTACGGCGCGGCCTACCCGATCAACGACGCTCGCGCCGTACAGCGGCGAAGAGCGGCTTCCGCTTCCCGGCGCCGATCGGCGCGACGCGGATGCAGTCAGCCTACTCGGGCTGCGACGTCGAGGGCGACAAGCGCGCGACCGTCGAGGCCGAGGTCGCCGATCGTCGTCGAAGAGAACCCGCGTGACCGAGGTCGAGTTCGACGGCACGCGCCTCGCGCCGCTCGCCACGCGGCCAGGCACCGAGTCACCCTCGACGACATCTACACCGCGCCGTCACCGGCAAGGCGAAGTGAACGTTGCGCAGTCCGCAGCGCGCTCGCGCTATGGGCGGCGAGCGGGGCCCGCACAACGCGCACCGAGACGAAGCGCGCGGTGACCGTGGACGGCGTCGCGGAAGATCTGGCGGCTGGAGTGGCGTCGGACCCGCGCGCTCGTTCTGTCAGCCGGACGACGCGGAGCTGGTCGGAGCTGCCCCTGCAGTACGGGTTCGCGTTCGGCGAAGCGGGCGAGCTCGACCTGGTCCGGTTGCGCGACTCGCTCGAGGTCGAGCGATTCCATCTGACACCGCTGCTCGGAGCGGACGTGCCCCCTGCGTGCCGAGGCGGTCGCGCTCCAGCGCTGGCCCGTGCAGGACATCGACGCCGAGGCGTTCCGAGCGGGCGAACGCGAACGGCCGGAAGCAGTTCGCCCAAGCGCGTGATGGAGCCGCAAGATCAGTGTCGCATCCTCCAGCTCGCCGACTACAACCACGACGGCTGGGCGAGCCGAGTTCGTGCTGCAGATCCGGAACGAGCCCTGCGGCAACCGGCCGAGCATCCTCGTCGGCGTGCAGCCCCGGACAGTCCGAAGCTGCACGCGTTCGGCTCGGCCGAGCACCCCGAACTTCCGCTGGTTCTCGCGGTCCGCGGCCTGGCCGATGCTGCGCGACGCGAAGGGCCCCGGTCGCGTGGTCGAGTGGAAGTGCGGCGACCACGGCGCCGAGGAGCAGAACGGAGATCGTCGCTGCCGCACCGACGCGAGCGGGATCCACGCCGCATGCGCGAAACGTTCGCGTGCGACCCGTCGGGCGCGAACGCAGGCGCGTTCCGTCTCGCGCGAGCCGCTCTAAGCGTCGGTCAGGCCGTCGCCGGCTTCGCGCGCGTGCCGCTGTACTCGCAGAACGCGCCGGGCACGATGAGCTGCGACTTCGGCGCCTCGAAGCCCGCCTCCTGCAGCGCGGCGACGATCACCTCGGGCTCCACGCACTTGTCGATCGTGTCCCAGTAGTAGTCCATGAGCAGCTTCGCCTCGCGGCTGCGCGTCGACAGGTAGGTCATGCCTGGGACGACCTGCGCCCACACGAAGCGGGTGAGCGCGTGGCCGACCTTCGACTTCGGCACGTGGCTCTCGAGGATCCAGAGCTTTCCGCCGGGGCGCAGCACGCGCAGGTACTCGCGGAAGGTCGCGACGAGGTCGGCGACGTGGCGCAGCGCGATGCCCATCGTGACGAAGTCGAACTGCTCGCTCTTGAACGGGAGCTGCTCGGCGATGCCGCGCGAGAGCGGGCCGCTGAAGTTCTTGCGCGCCTCGCGCAGCATGCCGCGGCTCGGGTCGCAGCCGAACACGCGACCGGTCGGTCCGACGGCCTTCACCGCGCCGCGCACCACCGCGCCGGTGCCGGTCGCGACGTCGAGGCACCTTCATGCCGGGGCGCATGCCCGCGCGCCAGAGCGAGAAGCGGCGGTACACGAGGCCGACGTTCCCGAACATGCAGCTCGACGGTGTCGTAGTGCTCGGCGCTCTTGTCGAAGAGCTCGCGCACGAAGCGCACGCGCTCGGGGTCCTCGGGAGTCGGGTAGTAGTTCGAGCAGCGGCGTGTGCGGCGGAACCTGCGGCGCCGCGGCCGGTCCGGCTCGGTGGATGTCGTCATGCGCGACATCCTAGCCTGAACTCAGAACTTCTCGACCCACGGACGCTGCGGCGATGAGATCGCCGAAGCATGCCGGGGACTCGAGGCCTCCACCTGTCACGATACTGCGCGCCGCGGGCTTGGTTTCGCGGACGAAACCGGAACCGCCCCCGCCGCGTATGGCGTCCCAGTGGAGTGTAATGAGATGAGCCGATACGATGGCCGCGTGATTGCGCGCCGCTGATCGCTGCACTGTTGCTTGCTCATCGGCGTGGACAGGCGCGCGCCGACGCACAAGGAGACCGCTTCATGGACTACAAGAAGCCGTACCGACAAAGAGCTGGCCGCCAAGCTGACCCCGCAGCAGTACGACGTGACGCAGCGCGAGGGCACCGAGCGGCCGTTCTCAGAACGAGTACTGGAACAACCAGAAGCCGGGCATCTACGTCGACGTCGGTCTCGGGCGAGCCGCTGTTCAGCTCGCTCGACAAGTACGACTCGGGCACGGGCTGGCCGAGCTTCACGCGGCCGCTCGAGACCGAGAACGTCGACGACCAAGGAGGACCGGCAGCCTGTTCATCGACGCGCACCGAGGTGCGCTCGAAGCACGCCGACTCGCACCTGGGCCACGTGTTCGACGACGGCCCCGCGCCGACCGGCCAGCGCTACTGCATGAACTCGGCGTCGCTGCGCTTCGTCCCGCGTCGACAAGCTCGAGGCCGAGGGCTACGGCGAGTACCTCGCCGGCGTTCGAGAAGGCGGGCGTGAAGGTGCGCCCGGCCGTCGGGCAAGCAGGAGACCGCCGTTCTCGCGGGCGGCTGCTTCTGGGGCGTGGAGGAGCTGCTCCGCGCGCTGCCCGGCGTGCTCGACACCGAAGTGGGTTACACCGGCGGCACCGTCGCGAACGCGACCTACGAGAACCACGAAGGCCACGCCGAGGCGGTGAAGATCACGTTCGACCCGGCGCAGATCTCGTACGACGAGCTGCTCGCGCTTCTTCTTCCGCATGCACGACCCGACCACGAAGAACCGCCAGGGCAACGACGTCGGCACGTCGTACCGCTCGGCGATCTTCTACGCGAACGACGAGCAGAAGAAGGTCGCCGAAGAGGTGAAGGCGATGGTCGACGCGTCGGGCAAGTGGCGGAAGCCCGTCACCACCGAGATCGTCGCGGCCGGCCCGTTCTGGACCGCCGAGGAGTACCACCAGGACTACCTGAGAAGCACCCCGGCGGCTACAGCTGCCACTACGTGCGCGACTTCGACTTCGAACCACGCTACCAAAATGAGCGTCGACCTGAAGCGCGAGGGCGGCGTCGCCATCGTCACGATGCGCGCCGGCGAGAACCGCTTCAACCCGCGCTTCATCGCCGACCTGACTCGCGCGCGCTCGACGAGGCCGAGGGAAGCGCGGGCCGACCGCGCTCGTGCTGACGGGCGAGGGAAGTTCTTCTCGAACGGCCTCGACCTGGCCTGGATGACCGGCGAGGGCCGCGACCGCGCGGGCGAGGTGGTGACCGGCATGCTGCGCATCTTCGCGCGCCTGCTCGGCTCGCCGCCTCGCCTCGGTCGCGGCGCTGAACGGCCACGCGTTCGCGGGCGGAGCGATGCTGGCGCTCGCCTGCGACTTCCGCGTGATGCGCGCCGAGCGCGGCTTCTTCTGCATTCCCGAGATCGACCTCGGCCTGCCGCTGCATCCCGGCATGGCGTCGATCATCCAGGCGCGGCTCTCGAAGCGCACCGCGCACGAGGCGATCGTCACCGGGCCGCCGCTACAGCGGCACCGAGGCGCGCGAGGCCGGCATCGCCGACCACGCGCTGCCGAGGTGGACGTCCTGCAGAAGGCGATCGCGCTCGCCGGCGCCGCTGGCCGGCAAGAACCGCGCGGTGATGCAGGCGCACAAGCGGCTGATGTGACGCGGAGACACTGCGCCTTCTGCCAGGCCTGACCCCGTAGAATCGGGGCCGTGATCACGCTGGAGGAGTTCGTGGAGCGCCTGTGCCGGGCCGGCGCCGACCGCGGCCCGCGCGCGTTCCGCCGCGGCGGCCGCGAGCGCGAGATCATGATGATCTCCATCGCGCTCTCGCTCGACAGCGCGCGCAGCTGCACCGAGCGCGAGATCAACGACGCCGCTCAACGTCGTGGCGGCGCGACATCGCGCCCGCGATCGACATCGACCACGTCACCCTGCGCCGGATGCTCGTCGACTACGGGCGGCTCGAGCGCACCGCGCGACGGCGGCGCGTACCGGGTCGGCTTCCCGCCGCGGGCGGTCGCGTTCGATCTCCGGATCTACGACGTGGACATGCCCGCGACGGTCGCCGCCTATCAAGAGTACGCCGCGAAAAGCGGCGATGGAGAGAGCGGAAGAGCGCGAAGGCAAGAGCGAGAGCCCGGGCGAATGAGCGAGTTCACCGTCCGCCCCATCGGCACCGTGCGTTCGTCCGCGCACCGAGAAGGTCGACGAGAACTGGGGCTCGGTCGAGTCGCTGATCGAGCTCCTGCCCGAGTACCGCGCCGGGCTGCGCGGGCTCGAGGCGTTCTCGCACGTGCTGGTCGTGGCGTTCCTGCACGGCGCGCGCTTCGAGCCCGCGCGCCACCTCGTGCGCCGGCCGCGCGGCCAGGCCGACATGCCCGAGCTCGGCATCTTCGCGCAGCGGGCGAAGGACCGGCCGAACCCGCTCGGCATCACCGTCGTGCCGATCGTCGCGGTCGAGCCGACGGCCTGCGCGTGCGCGGGCTCGACGCGATCGACGGCACGCCGATCCTCGACCTGAAGCCCTACTTCCCCGAGTTCGACTCGGCGCCAGGCGCGCGGTGCCGGAGTGGGTGGGCCGACTCATGAAGGGGTACTTCTGAGCCGCGAGTCAGGGTGCGGACGCGACGACGGCGTCGCTCCGCACCGGGTCCGTGCCGAGCGCATCGAGGCTCGTCCGCGAGGTCGACGATCCGGCTCGCCGCCGCGTAGCGCGAGCTCGCGGCCCGGAGTTCCGCGGGGCGACGTCAGCGCGAGCTGGTACATGCGCATGGCCCCGCGCACGTCGCGCCGCGCTTCCAGCGCGCGCGCCCAGGGCGTAGGCGGCCCGGCTGAGATCGCGCTCCGTGCGCGCGCCCGCGAGCAGGGTCGCGTCGTCGATCAAGCCGACCAGCGCGGCGCCGAGCTGCTCGTCCGGCGTCGTCCGGTGCGCGCTGAAGTAGGTCGGCGAGGATCTGGCGGTGCGACGATGCTCGGGTGCTCCTCGCGCGAGTACGCGGCGGCGCGCAGCAGCCACGTCGCCGAGCCGCCCTGGTGATCGGGATCGTCGACGAGCTTCCACAGGAGCTCGTCGGCGCTGCGGTCGTAGAAGGTCTTCGCGGCCGCGCGCCAGGCGCTCGCGCGGGATCATCGTGGCCAGCCAGGCCGAGCGCCTCGGCCTCGCCGCGCATCCGCTTCAGCGTCTTGTACGGTCTCGGTGTGGACCGAGCTGGCGTCCGCGGCGTCGACCAGCTTCCCGAGCGCGAGCGCGGTCTCGGGCTCGGCCGTGTCGCGGAAGGTCGCGATCGTGCCCTGCAGGCAGCGCGTAGTCGAGCCGCGCGGCGACCATCTCGCGGAACGCGGCCTCGACCTCGGCCGGCGGCTTGCCGCGGAACGCGCGCACGAACGCGCGGCAGAAGTGGTAACACCGCTCCTTGTCGGAGGCGCGAACCGGGAACTTCGCGATCACCGCGGCCGCCTCGGCGTTGCGCTGCCGCTTCCCAGAGCACCGCGGCGAGCTCGGCGGCCGGCGCGAGCGAGTGCTTGTAGTGCGCGTACGCCGCGCGCGCGATCTCCTCCGCGCGCGCCAGATTGCCCAGCGCGACCTTGCGCGCGCGCGGCCTCGTAGGGGACTCCCATTCCCGCGACGCGCGGCTCGAGCAGCTCCCACGCGGAGCGCGGGTCGCCTTCCTCGCGGTAGAGGCGCGCGACGATCCCGGCGACGGAGTCCGAGGCGGGGTCGTGCTCCGTTGTACTCGGCCAGGATCGGGATCAACACCATCGCGCGCGGCCTTGCGGTTGCGGAGCGTCTTCTCGAGGTAGCGCGCGAACTGGCGGCGCAGCGGCTCGGAGCCGCGTGTACATCGGTCAGCAGGCGCTCGTAGCCGCGGCGCAGCCGCATCGACTCGAGCGGCTTCTGGCGCTCGAGCCCTTCCAGCGCCGCCATTCGCGCGTCGAGCCGGAACGCGTCGGACTCGGCCAGCGACCAGAGCGCGAGCCAGTCGCGCTGGAACGCGGCGAGCCGGGCGGCGAGCAGCGGGCGCTCGAGCCGGTTTCGACGTCGAGCGCGGCCACGTTACAGCTTCTCCTCGAGGTCCGGATCCAGGTACACCTCGCGCGCGAGGTCGCCCGCGACGACGCGCGCGGTCGGGCGCGTGTCGAGCCGCGGTCGCCAGCGCGTCGGCGACGGCGTCGCTGCGCCGCGGATCGGTTCGCGGCCAGCGCGTCGAGCGGCGCGCCGCGCGAGGCCGCGGCGCGGCTCGGCGCCCAGGCCCGACGGGGCCGCGATCGCCTCGCGAGCCGGAGCGTGCCAGTCACGGCGCGCGCCGCGGGTCGCCCGCGACGAGCTCCGGTCCACTCGCTGCAGCGCCGCCTCCTGCGCGGCAGGCCGCTGCGCCAGCGCCAGCGCGGCCTCGGGGGTCTTCTTCGTCTCGGCCAGAGACACGAGCTTCCGGTACGGACGCGGACGAGACACGCGGCGCGAAGCGAGTCGGTGTAGAGCGCCGCATCGGCGAAGGGACCGCTGCGCGCCTGGACGCGCAGTCTTCGTCGACCTCGCGCGCAAGCGCGTCGCACTGGCGAGCGCCCTGGGCCGGCGTTCGCGGACGGGCACGCCGAACCGGTCGAGGAGCGTGGCTCGCGTAAGAGCTCCGGCACGAACCTCGCCCGAGCTTGGGGTCGGACTCCTCGAGCGCGGTGCGAACGACCGCGGCGTCCGCCGCGCGCGTCGGGCGTCAGCTTCCGGTACCAGGCGATCCACTCCTCGGCAGACGCGCCGGGACCAGTGCGCGCGGCGTAGTAGAAGCGAACGTCGCCTGACTCACTCCACTCCGCGACGCGTTCAGGCGCGCCGAAGTCGCGGCGCACGAACGCGGCCAGCGGCTCGTCCGCGGCAGGCGCTCGGCGAGCGCGGCCGCGTGCTCACGTAGCCCAGCGCGTAGGCGAGCGCGTGACCTCGGCGCGCAGAGTGCGGTCGGGCGCGTACTGGCGGGCCAGCGCCAGGCTCGGCCAGCGCGCGCGCGGCGAGCCGATCGGCCGCCGCGAGAAGTCGCGCGGCAGGATCAGGCAGAGCTGCGCGAGCGCCTCGGTCGCGGCGAGCAGGTCGCCGACGCTCGCCTTCCCGTGCGCCAGGTGGCGTCGACCCCGGCCAGGAGCTCGAACGCGGCCGGGTCGTCGAAGCGATTCAAGCAGTCGTGTGGAGCTCGGGGCGGATCGCGACGTCGGGCGCGAGCTGCACCGCGCGTACCGGGCCGCGCTCCTTCGCGGCCTGGCGTCGAGCGTGGTCATGCAGCGCGCGCTGAAGCGCGGGTAGGTCGAGAGAATGCCGAGCTCGTCGCCGGCGTAGCCGATCTTCCAGCTTCCCGAGACGTAGGCGACCTCGGCCTCGGCCGGCCGCGCCGTCCGCGCACGAGGCGGCGGATCTCGCCCAGGGCCGCGAGCGCGCGCCGGTCGGGCGGAAGCCGCAGTCGCGCGTCGATGCGCGCCAGCCGCTCCGCCGCCGTGGTCTCGAGCCGGAGCTCAGCGCGGCCTCGGGCGCCGCTGTGGATCTCAGGCCCGGCCGCCTCCACGGGAGGTACTCCGGGAAGTACCTCGACACGGCCAGCGCCGCGCCGAGCAGCAGCGCCACCAGCGCCAGCAAGACCGTTCGCCCAGACATGCGTCCCTCCCGAGCGTCGCCCAGGTGGGTGGATCGAGTCCCTGTCGGACCGACTGGAGGCGCAGTCACGCGAAATCGTGCAGGATCTCCGCGCCGTGACCCCACTCCGTCATGCGCTCGCGATCCTGGCCCTGCCGGTCAATGGTCACGGTCTTCGTGCCGGCCTGGATCGCGCTCGCGTACTCCGGTTCAGTGGCAGTTCCCGGACTCGTTCGCAGGCTCGCTTCGCGATCGCGGCGGGGCTGGCGGCGCTGGGCCGGCGGCCTCGTGCTGTTCGTCTCCTGTGTCCTCCACTTCGCGGCCGAGGAGGGGACGCTCGCGCCGTGGGATCCGCCGCGCGGGCTGGTGGTGCGCGGGGCGTATCGCTACGTGCGCAACCCGATGATCTCGGGCGTGATCTTCGTGCTGCTGGGCGAGGCGCTCGGTGCTGCGCTCGCTGCCGCACCTGGTCTGGATGCTGGTCTTCACCGGCATCAACGTGGTGTACATCCCGCTGCGGGAGGAGCCCGGCCTCGAGCGGCGCTTCGGCGACGCCTACCAGCGCTACCGCGCGAACGTGCCGCGCTTCGTCCCGCGCATGTCGCCCTGGCAGGGCTACGGCGGTGGACGACATCCTGCGCCGGATCGAGCGCGAGCTCGGTGTCGCCGACGCGGCGGAGCGGCTCGCGACCCGCATCCAGCAGGCCGACCTGCACTCGCTGCTTGCTCCATGTGTTCGGCGGCGCGCGAGCGCAGCGCACGCCGGCCGACGTACTGGCGGACTACGCGACCAACCGCTTCGCGCGACCGTCGGCGCGCGGACCCGGTCGCGCTCGCGCGCTTCGACCAGGCGGCGTTCGCGGCGCTGCCCGAGGGCTTCGAGGCGATCGAGCTCTCGCCGGTGGCGCCGCTCGCCGCGAGCTCGGCGCTGGCGACGGTGCACCAGAACAAGGCGCTCGCCTCGATCCGCTCGGTCGAGGTCCTGTCCGACGCGACCAACGTGCTGGCGCGTCGAGTGCGCGCTGCGCGGCAGGCGCTGCTGCGCGCGAACCCGGTCGGTCGGGCCCGTGCAGCTGGCGGCGAGCCACCGGCATCTGCGCACGCAGGCGTTCGCTCCGATCCGAACTTCTCGGCCCACTTCCGACTGTTCGCGCTGTGCAGCGCGGGCGCGCGACACTCGCGCGACGTGCGCTTCCATCCGAGCGCGCTCGACGCGCACACCTGCGCTTCTACGCGCGGGTCGCGCGCGAGCTCCTGGGGCCCGAGTTCGCGCTTGCAGATCGCGCTGACCGATCTGGCCAGCGCCGACCCGCAGAGCTCTGGCGCCGCGACGTACCCGGGTGTCGACGTCAGTGTTCGACCAGAGCGCGCGAGTCGGGCCGCGGCTACTACGGCGAGGTGTGCTTCAAGATCAACGCGCGTCCGAGAGAGGGCGGCAGAGTGGCTCGAAGCTCGGCGACGGCGGCTCGGTGGACTGGACCGCAGAAGCTCCTCTCGAACGCGAAGGAGCGCCTGGTCATCAGCGGCATCTCGAGCGAGCGCGCCTGCGCACTGGTCGGCGCTGCTACGGCGCGAGCTCGCTCGGCGTGATCGGCACTGCCGCCCCTTGGCGCGGTCCCCGCGCGGACCCTGCTCGCGCACAGGGCGACGGCGAACTTCCGCGACCAGGAACGCCAGGGCGAGGCGTAGCTCGAAGCGCGAGCCGAGCCGATCCGACCCCGACCTCGCCGCGCTCTTCGAAGCTGCCGTCCGCGTAGTAGCGACGCAGAAATGTGTGAACGTCGACGTCCTTCGGTTCCCCGCATGCGCGCATGCTGGCATCGCGCCGATGGCGCCCGATTTCGCCGAAGGCGCGCTGCGCGGTGTGCGCGTGCTCGATCTCTCGCGCGTGATCGCGGGACCGTACGTCGGGCGGCTGTTCTGCGATCTCGGCGCCGAGGTGATCAAGGTCGAAGCCGCCCGAGGGCGACGACTCGCGTGATCGCGCCGCGCCACGACCGCGGCCAGTCGTGGCTGCTCACTTCTCGAACGTGGGCAAGCGCTCGATCGCGCTCGACCTCGGCAAGCCCGGCGCGGCCGACGTCGTCGCTCGAGCTCGCGCGCAGTCTCGGACGCGGTGATCGAGAACTTCCGGCCCGGCGTCGCCGACCGGCTCGGCATCGGCTTCGAAGGCGATTCACGCGGTGAACCCGCGCGCGGTCGTGCCTGTCGGTGAACGGCTTCGGCGTCCGAGTCCGAGTGGCGCGACAAGCGCGCGTACGCGCCGATCGTGCACGCCATCACGGGGCTGCTGCGCGACCGCAGGCGCCAGCGGCCGTGCCGACTGACCAGCCGCGCATCGCCTACTCCGACGTGCTGACCGCCGCTGCACGGCGCGGTGCGCGCTGCTCGCCGGCCTGCGCATGGCCGAGGCGACCGGCGGCAGGGCAGCACATCGAGTTCCGATGTTCGACGCCACGCTCGCGAGCCACAGCGAGGCCGGGCAACGTCTTGATCGAGCCGCCCGGACGACGCGTCGATGAAACCCGATCTTCGACGCCGGGCCGGCACGGCTGGATCGCGGTCGGCCGGCGCAGCGCAACACGTCTGGATGTCGCTCGCGGCGCGCCTTCCCGGACTGAGCTCCGCGATCCGTCCGCCCAAGGGCGCCGAGCTCGAGACGAAGGCGCGCGCCCGACACGACGCGGTGGCGGCCTTCCTCGCCGGCGCAGCCTTCGCTCGGAGGCGGCGCTCGGACGGCTGGCGCGCGCGCGAAGCTCGGCGGCCGCGCCAGTGGTGACCCGAGGCCTGCTCGGGCCGCTCGCGCGCGAGCGCCGACCTCCTCACCCAGGTCGACGACGGTCGCGGCGGCACCCGCCCGGTGGTCCGCTCGCCGGCGCGCTTCTCGGCGGCAGAGAACGAGGTGCGCGGACGTGCGCCCGGTCACGGGTGAGCACGGGGCCGAGCTGCTTGCGCGAGCTCCTGGGCTGGGACCCGAGCGGATCCGCGCGCTCGCCGAGAGCGGGGCACTGCTGTTTCCGGAAGGCGGTCCGCGGAACGCGTGATATCCTGCGCCGCGCCGGGTCGTCCGGCGGGGAGAGGTACTCATGCTCAGGCCGCGCGCGCTTCTGTCGCCTTCGCAGTCTTGATCCTCGCCGCGGGCTGCAATCCGCGGTGGCGAAAGCCGACCGGAGCCGAAGCTCGACACGGACGACTCGAAGGCGATCTACGCGCTGGGCCTGCTTGATCGCGGAGCCGGCATCGAGCAGTTCGGGCTCTCCGAGTCCGAGCTCGACGCCTTCGCGAGCGGCCTGCGCGACGGCGTGCTCGAAGCACGAGAAGAAGGTCGATCCGAAGGACCTCTCCAGGAGCTGCAGGCGTTCTCGAAGCAGCGCGCCAGGTCGCGCCGCCGACACGCGAGAAGACGAGTCCGCGGCCTACCTCGCCAAGATGGCCGCCGAGCCCGGGCGCGATCAAGGCGACCGAGCGGCTACATCATCAAGACGGTGACCGAGGGGACCGGCGCCGAGCCCGACCGCGACCGACACCGTGAAGGTTCAGTACCACGGCACCCTGCGCGACGGCACCGTGTTCGACAGCTCGCGCGAGCGCGGCGAGCCGCGCGGTCTTCCCGCTGAACGGCGTGATCCCGTGCTGGACCCAGTCGGTCCAGACCATGAAGGTCGGCGGCAAGTACATCGTGACCTGCCCCGCGGAGATCGCGTACGGCGATCGCGGCGCGCCGCCGTCGATCAAGCCCGGCGCGGCGCGCTCACCTTCGAGGTCGAGCTGCTCGAGATCGAGCCGCCGCGGCGCGCGACGCCTGCGCCCGCGCCCGAGCAAGCCGCGCCGCAAGCCCGCGCCTGCCAAGAAGAAGTGAGCGAGGCGCCCCGCGCGCCGCGACCTCGCCGGTCCTGATCGCGCTGGCCGCGCTGCGGCTCGCGCTGTCGCTCGCGACCGCGCGCGGCTACAGGATCTTCGGCGACGAGCTCTACTACCTGGCCTGCGCCGACCACCCGGCGTGGGGCTACGTCGATCACCCGCCGCTCTCGATCGCGCGTGCTCTGGCTGTGGCGCGCGGCGTTCGGCGACTCGCTCGTCGCGCTGCGCGTCGTGCCGGCGCTGGCCGGCGCCGCGACGGTGTTCGCGACCGGGCTGGATCGCGCGCGAGCTGGGCGGCGGCCGCGCGGCGCAGGTGCTGGCGGCGCTCGCCGCGTTCTTCGCGCCGTTCTTCCTCGCGGTGAGTCACTTCTACTCGATGAACGCGCTCGACGTGCTGTTCTGGGCGCTCCTGCTCTGGCTCGCCGTGCGCATCCTGATGCCGCGACGAGCCGCGGCTCTGGCTGCTGGTTCGGCGCGCTCGCGGGGCTCGGGCTCGAGAACAAGTACAGCGTCGGGTTCCTCGGCTTCGGCGTGGTCGTCGGTCTCGCCGCGACGCGCGCGCGCAAGCACTTGCTGCTCGCCGTACCTGTGGGCGGGCGGCGCGCTGGCGGCGCTCGCTGTTCGCGCCGCACCTCGTCGTGGGAGGCGCGCAACGGCGCGCCCTCGCTCGAGTTCATGAAGAACGCGACCGAGCTCAAGAACTTCCCGGTGTCGCCGCTCCAGTTCCTGGCCGGCCAGCTCGCTGCTGCTGCACCCGCTGTTCGCGCCGCTCTGGCTCGTCGGGCTCGGGCGCGCTGCTCTTCGCGGCGCGCTTCGCGCCCGTGCGCGCGCTCGGCGTCGCCTACCTGGCGCTGCTCGCGCTGATGATCGAGCAGAAAGCCAAGGTGTACTACCTGCGCGCCGGTGTATCCGCTGCTGTTCGCGGCGGGCGCGGTCGTGGTCGCGCGCTGGCGGCCCGTGTGGATCGGCGCCGCGCATCGTCGCGGCGGGATCGCGCTCTGCCGCTCGCGATCCCCGTGCTCGAGCCCGAGCGCTTCCTGCCTACTCGGCGGCGCTCGGCGTCGGCGAGCCCGCAGATGGAGCGCGACGCGCGCGGGCCGCATGCCCGACAACTTCGGCTTCATGTTCGGCTGGCGCGAGCTGGCCGAGGAGGTCGCGCGGGTGCACCAGTCGCTGTCGCCCGGAGGATCGCGCCCGCGCGGCGATCTTCGGCCGCAACTATTCCGAGGCGGGCGCGATCGACCATTTCGGCCCCGCGCTCGGCCTGCCGCGCGCGATCAGCGGCGCACAACTCGTACTGGATGTGGGGCCCGGGCGGCTACGACGGCGGCGGTGCTGATCGTGATCGGCGACGTGCCCGAGGAGTTCCGCGCCCGCTTCGCGAGCTTCGAGGAGAAGGGCCGCCGGCTCTGCGAGTACTGCCGCAGCTACGAGAGCGACGTTCCGATCTACGTCGCGCGCGGGCTACAGCGGCCGGTGTCGGAGGTATGGCCGGGCTCAAGCGCTACCGCTGAAGCATCGGCCCCATCAGCTCGGCCATGTTCGCGCCGTAGAAGCGCCGCTTGGTCTCCTCGGACGCGCCGGCCAGGCTGGCCTCGAAGCGCTTGATCGGATTGCGCCCGCCCTCGACGTGCGGGTAGTCCGACGAGAACAGGCACACCTCGGGCCCGGCCTGCGCCGCGATCCAGCCGACGTCCTCGGCCGGGTACGGAGTCACGCGGATCTGGCGGCGCACGTACTCGCTCGGGCCGCAGCGACAGCGCGCGCAGCCGCTCCTCGTTCTTGCGGAACGCCTCGAGCGCCGAGTCGAGCGTGCGCATCCAGCCCGGCAGCCACGACGCGCCCTGCTCGATCACGCCGACATCAGCCGCGGGAAGCGCTCGAGCACGCCGTCGATGATCATCGTCGCGAGCGTCTGCATGACCGGGTACGGGATCGCCATGTAGTCGACCGAGCGGAAGTTCTCGGCGCCGCCGTGGAAGTCGGGCACCTTGGGCAGGCCGTTCTCGAAGTAGTTGGGATCGAGCAGCTGTCCGCCGCCGCCGACGTGCAGCACGATCGGCGCGCCCGCCTCCTGCGCGACCGCCCACACCGCGTCGAGCGCGACGTGACTGGGCGAGTGGCCCTGCGGGCACGCCGACGGAATCGAGCAGCGCCTTGCAGCCGAGCCGCAGCGCCTCCTCGGCCGCGGCGCGCGCGCGCGCCGAAGTCGCGCAGCGGCACGTAGCCGGTCGCGAGCAGCCGCCGGTCGACGCCGCAGAAGTCGGCCATCGCGCGGTTGTGGGCGCGCGCCACGCCGTAACACAGCTCGACGTCGCTCCCGTGCTCGAGGTCGCACCAGGCTCTTGTTCGCGAAGGTGTTGAACGACGAGCTGGCTCGCGAAGCCCAGCAGGTCGAGCGCGCGCGGCCGGTCGTCCTTCAGGAACGAGCCGGTGCGCCTGACCAGTTCTTGCGGGTCATGAGCTCGCGCCTCGTCGCGCGCGCGGTACTCGGGATCGCGGTGGCTGCACGCGCAGCTCGTCGATGAAGCTCGTCTCGCCCGGCCGCACCGCGCCGATCGGCAGCGGCTTCATGCGCGGCGCGGATGTCCGGATCCGCGAAGTCGCGGAAGAACTCCGCCGTCTCCATCACGTGCGAGTCGGCGTCGTGCAGCACGAACCCGGGGACGGCCTCGGAGTAGGGCACGGCGTTCTCCTCGCCCGTGATGCTAGACGAGCCGAGCCGCGCCCCGACAACTGCTCGAACAGCGCCGGGACCTTCGCACGTCCCCGAGGACTCGCGGACGGCGGTCAGAAGTCCGCGCCGGGGCTGAGCGCACTCGGCACCACTGCGCAGAGCATGCCGGCCGCCACCGCCGCCCGCAGGCCGCGCTGCTGTCCTCGATCACCAGACAGTCGGCCGGTTCGACGCCAGACGCGCTGCCACCGCGAAACGAGGTAGGGCTGCGGATCGGGCTTGAAGCGGGTGAAGTCCTCCTTGGTCAGCACGAACTCGAAGAACGCAGCGCGCCGTTCGGGCGTGCTGGATCTCGAAGTGGACGCGGCGGGAGGTCGTGACCACCGCCATCGGCACGCGCCCGTGGAGCGCCGCGAGCGCCTCGCGAACGCCCGGGATCAGCTCGACGCCCGCGAGCCGCTCGCCGTAGCGCGCGTTGCGCCGCAGCCGCGCGCGGCCTCGATCCGCTCCGGCGCGATCCCGCGAGCCGCCGCGACGTCGAAGGCGCTCCTGCCCGTGCGCAGTGACAGCTCCGCGAAGTCGGCGAGCGTGAGCTCGACGCCCAGCTCCGCGATCGCTTCGCGCGTCGCCTCGAAGAACTGGGGCTCGCTGTCGCACGAGGACCCCGTCGTTGTCCCAGAAGATCGCCTTCATGGGAGCGGTCAGCCCGGCGTTGTAAGATCGAGCTTGCTCGCCGTCGCGCTGGCTCTCGGCCTGGCCGGCCAGGCGCAGGTGCTCGAGGTGCGCGTAGGTCTCGCTCTCCGCCATCGAGCCCCAGCTGCGCGGCTTGAACAGCTTCTTGGAGATGTCCTCCACCGACGCGGGGCCGAGCTCGCGCGAGATCTCGCGGATCTTCTCGAGCCGCTCGAAGTGGTGGCGCTTGATCGCCTCGGTGCGGGCCTTCAGGTCGGTGAACGGGTGACCGTGCGCGGGCAGCGCGTGCTTGATGCCGTTGATCTCCGCGACGCGGTCGAGCGAGTAGAAGAACGACGCGAGCGGATCGCGCGACGACGAGATGCCCGAGATGTGCGGCGTGATCGACGGCAGCACGTGATCGCCGCCGAGGAAGATCCCCAGCTCGGGATCGTGCAGGCAGATGTGGTCCTCGGTGTGACCCGGGGTGTGCAGCACGAACCAGTCGCGGCCGGCGAGCCGCAGCACGTTGCCGTTCTCGACCGGGTCCGAGATCTCGGGCACGAAGTCGCCGCCGCCGAACGTCCGCATCATGCGCCAGCGCATCCGCTGCTTGAACGGCGGGCGCGGCGCGCTGGCCGCCCCACGGCGTCGGGCCGTTCCAGGGACCGAAGCTCCCGCCGCGCGCCGCGGGCTTCTCGGCCGGCTTGCGCGGCCTGGCGCCGCGGTCGCGGCTTCCGAGCTGGCTTCTCGCCCAGGTGCTCGGCCGAGACCTCCGGGGTCGCGGCGCCGGGCAGGCCGAAGCGGAAGTTGCGGTGGCCGACCACGCGCGCGCCGGACTCGCGCACGAAGCGCGTCGCGCCGCCGAAGTGGTCGGGATGCGAGTGCGTGACGATCACGGTGTGCACGTGCTTCGAGCCGGACGCCCGCCTGCTTCAGGCGGTCCTGCAGCGCGCGCCAGCTCGCCGTGCCCGGCAGCCCGGGGTCGACGAGCGCCGCGCCCTGGCCGTCGATCAGCGCGTAGCAGTTCACGTGGCCGAGCCCGGGCATCGAGATCGGGAGCTGCATGCGCAGCACGTTCGGCGCGACTTCCGTGACCTCGGGGCGCGCCTCTTCCTGCTCCTGCCGTTGCGTCATGCCCCGCATCCTACCGGACGGCGGGCGGCGAAGCATGGAGGCTGGGCTCAGCGGACGGCTTGACTCCGAACCAGTCCAGGTCTGCGGAGGCCCTCCTCGAGCGGCACCGGCGGGCTTCGAGTCCGGCGCGCGGCGCTGGAGCACCGAGCGCTGCAGGTCGCCGGGCCGGCGCGGCGCGCGGCCGATCGCCGGAGCGGCTCTGCCGGTGCCGCGCTTGATGCGCTCGGCCAGCTCGAGCGTGGTGGTCGCTGCTGCCCGACGCGACGTTCGCGACGCGCGCCGCGATCTCGCCGCGCGCGGCGCGCAGGTTCGCGTCGACCACGTCGCTCGATGTGGACGTAGTCGCGCACGCAGCCGTCGTCGCCTTCCTTGACCCGCGCGTTGATCTGGATCGGCTCGTTCGCGAGCAGGCGCCGCGCGAAGATCGCGACGACTCCCGCCTCGCCGTGCGGATCCTGGCGCGGGCCGTACACGTTCGCGTAACGCAGAACGGTGTACGCCAGGCCGTGCTCGATCCGGTAGGCCTCCAGGTAGGCCTCGGTCGCGAACTTCGAGCACGCGTACGGGCTGGCCGGCGCGGGCTTGGTCGACTCGCTCGGCGCGCTGGCCCTCGGGCACCTCGCCGTAGATCGCCCCGCCGGTGCTGGCGAACACGAAGCGGCCCACCTTCGCCGCCACGCAGGCCTGCATGAGGTGGATCGAGCCGAGCACGTTCACCTGCGCGTCGAGGATCGGCTCGCGCGTGGAGACCGCGACGCTCGCCTGCGCGGCCTGGTGGCAGACGACGTCGGGCCGGAACGCGCTCGACGACGCGGCGCACCGCGTCGCCGTCGCGGACGTCGACCTCGCGCAGCACCCGCGCCGGCGGGAACGCGCTCGCGCTTCCCGGTGGACAGGTTGTCGAGGCACCTCGACCGACCATGCCGCCCGCGAGCAGCGCGTCGGCGACGTGACTTCCGATGAACCCGGCGCCGCCGGTGACGAGCGCCTTCATTTCAGCGCTTCGTAGACCTCGCCAATCAGCTTGAAGCCGCGCGCGTCGCCCGCAGGCCCCATCTGCATCTGGTTCATCACGTACGCGAAGCCGACCCGCGCGTCGGGATCGGCGAAGCGCGATCGAGCCGCCCGCGCCAGGATGGCCGAACGCGCGCGGGTTCGGCCCGAACGGGATCAGCGGCTGGGTCATGAAGAAGCCGAGCCCGAAGCGGGTCGGCAGCGGCGAGAGCACGGCGTCCTGGCCGTAGGCCTGCTCGGTGTTCGCCACCGCGATCTGCGCGGGCGACAGCACCGGCCGGCCGTCGAGCACGCCGTCGCGCGCGAGCGCGCCGTAGATCCGCGCGAGCCCGCGCGCCGTGCCGTGGCCGTTCGCCGCGGGCACCTCGGCCGCGCGCCACGCCGCGCGTGTTCACGCCGCCCGCCCCGATCGCCGGGTTGTTGAACACCTTGCCGACCAGCGACTCGGGGTTCTGCGCGGCGGCCTGGAACGGGTTCGGGACACCGGGCGGTGTCGGCGGCGCCGGCAGCATCTCGGCGACGCGGCCGTCGAGCTCCGGCCCGAAGCCGATGTGGAAGTCGAGCCCGAGCGGCTCCGCGAGCTCGTCGCGGAAGTACGCGCCGAGCGTGCGGCCGTCGATCCGCCGCACCACCTCGCCGACCAGGAAGCCGTAGGTCAGCGCGTGGTAGCCGTGCTGCGTGCCCGGCTCCCACCACGGCGTCTCGGCGGCGAGCGCCTCGGTCATGAACTTCCAGTCGAGCATCGCGCCCGCCGGGCAGCGGCTTGCGGATCGCCGCGAGGCCCGGCCTTGTGGCAGAGCAGCCAGCGCACCGGGATCTGTCCCTTGCCCGCCTGCGCGAACTCGGGCCAGTACGCGGCGACCGGCGCGTCGAGATCGAGCGCGCCCTTCTCGGCGCAGCCGGTTCGGCGCAGATCGCCGTCATGCCCTTGGTCGTCGAGTACACGTTGACGATCGTGTCGCGGTTCCACGGCTGGGTCTTGCGCGCCGTCGCGGTGGCCGCCCCAGAGATCGACCACGAGCTCGCCGTCCACGGTCACCGCCACCGCCGCACCGACCTCGCCCGTGTCGAAGTTCGCCGCGAAGGCCTCGCGCACCCGCTCGGAACCGCTTCGCGCACTCCCGGAAACCGCCGCCATGCCGCCCTCCGCGCCTTCGGGCTCGTCGTCGGCGGGAGGCCGAGGCATTCCACACGCCCGCGCCGCAGCGCCCGTCCGACACCTGCAGCCGGGCCCGGGCGCGCCCGGCCGCGGCAGGCCAGAGCCCGCTTCCCGGGCGGGCACCGGCCTTGCTATGTAGGCGGTGTAGCCGGCGAGGCCGAGGCGAGGGCCGCCCCGAGCCGAGGCCGCGGGACTCGACCCGCGGGCCGGTGTCGACGAAGCGCGCGCAGCGAGCCGGAGGCGAGCGAAGTCAATCGGAATGGTCGAAACCATAGAGAGCCCCGAGTTCCTGGAGGGAGGTCGTGCCGGTCAAACCCGGCGGGACGCTCTTCGTGCGCAGCTCGCGCGGGACCGTGGACGTGCGCGTCCACGAGCTGGACGAGGTGCGCGTCGAGGCCGAGGCGCGTGGCCGGCACCCCGAGCGGGTGATCTTCACGCCTCGAGTGCGCGGATGACGACGTGCGCTTCGAGGTGCACGTCGAGGGCTGGCTCACCGGGCTGTTCGGCGGGAATCGACGTGCGCTCGCGCATCTGGGTGCCGCAGCACTACTCGCTGGTCCTGCGCAACAGCGGCGGCGACGCCCGCGTGGACGGCATCACCGGCAACGTCGACCTGCAGACGAGCGGCGGCGACGTGACACTGTCGCGGATCACCGGCCGCGCGGGGCTGCACACCTCGGGCGGCAAGCTCGAGCTCGAGCACCTCGACGGCTGCGTGCGCGCGCGCAGCTCGGGCGGCGACGCGGTCCTGCGCGACGTGTTCGGCGACGTCGACGTGCGGACCTCGGGCGGCAACCTCACGATCGACGGCGTCGACGGCAGCGTCGACGCGCGGCTCTCCGGCGGCAACACCTCCGTCGATGTTCCTCGGCGATCCCAAGGGCGAGATCCGCAGCACCGGCGGCAACGTCGACGTGCGGCTCCACGAGGACGCGAACTTCGACCTCGACGCCAAGGCGAACGGCGGATCGCTCAAGGTCGACGTCGAGCTCGACCGCGAAGTGGCAGCACGACAAGCTGCGCGTGCACCGGCCGCCGCGGCCAGCGCGGCTCGCAGCTGAAGATCCGCTCGAACGGCGGCGGCATCCACGTGGGCTTGATCTGAGCGCTAGCGCCCGGCGCTCCAGCGCGTGTACACCGGCTTCAGCTGCGGCGTGCGCGGGTTCTCCCAGCGCGTGTGCAGCACGCGCTCGAGCAGAAGCTCGAACAGCGCCTCGTCAGGCTTCACCTGCGAGATGAAGCTGGCCTCGACGGCGCGGCGCAGCGCGCGGGTCGCGCACCTCGCGCGCGGGCCGGTGCAGTAGAAGCCTCGTCGTCGTCCTGGCCCGGGAACGGGTGGAGCGCGTAGCGGCCGTCGCGGGCGAGGTCGGCGCGCTTCGGCGAGTGGCCGATCACGAAGACGTAGAGCGCCGCCGTCGTGGATCCCCGGGCAGACCGGGATGGAGCCGCGGGCCGCCGTCGGCGCGCGACGTCGCGAGGAAGGCGAGCCCCGGCACCGTGGGACCGAACCCGTACAGGAGCGCGCGGCCCGCGCTCGGCGAGCGCCGGCGCCTTCTCCGCGAACTCGCCCCAGCGCAGCGCTAGCGCCTGGCACGTGAGCTCCAGGTAGTGCCGGTTGGGGTCACGCACGTAGATCGAGTGCCGGCCCCCGCCGTGGTCGTGCTCCTCGAGGATGGGGACGCCGTTCTCCTTGAAGCGCTTGCGGCAGGCCTCGAGGTCGGCCCGCTTGGCGCACGGCGATCGCGAAGTGCGCGACGCGTCTCGAGCCAGGGAGGCTTGGCTGCGGGCGGGCTCGGGCGCGCCCGCGATCTCGAAGAAGTCGATGACCGACCCGCCCGGCAGGCCAAAGACGCGCATGCCGCCACGGGTGGCCGTCCCCACTCCGGGCTCACGCCCTCCGCTTTGTCCACGACGGGCAAGTCCGAGAACCTCCACCGTAGAACCACTCCGTCGCCGCCATGTCGAGGGCGCGCAGGGCGACGTGGTCGATGCCGAGCAGGGTCCGGGCGCATCGGGCCTCCTTCCTTCCCTTCCGGACTCCGCGGACCATCCTACGGACGAGAACCTGACAGCTTCTGTCAGCTGAAGACGCGGTAGCGATCGAGGTCATGCGCGCCCGGCGGCTCATCTCGCCTCCTGCTCACTGCTGCAGAACCGCGGCCACGCGACCGCCGCGGAGCTCGCCGAGGAGCTGGGCGTCTCGCTGCGGACGGTCTACCGCGACCTCGAGGCGCTGGGCTCGGCGGGGATGCCCGATCACGACCGAGCGCGGGCCGGGCGGCGGCTGCCGGCTGTTGGACGGCTACCGGACGCAGCTCACCGGGCTCGACGCGGGCGAGGCCGAGGCGCTCTTCCTCGCGGGCCTGCCGGGACCGGCGGCCGAGCTCGGGCTCGGAGTCTGCTCGCGCGCGCGCAGCGCAAGGTGCTGGCCGCGCTGCCCGCGCGTCTGCGCGCGCGCCGCGTCGCTCGCGGACCAGCGCTTCCACCTGGACGCGCGCCGCTGGTTCGAGCCGGCGCCCGGAGCACCCGGCGCTCGAGACGGTTGCGGTCGCGGTCTGGAGCGACCGCGCGCTCTCAGTTCGCCTACGCGCGCAACGACGGCGCAGCGGGTCGCGCGCGAGGCCGACGCGATCGCGCTCGGCCTGAAGGCCGGGCTCTGGTACTTCGTGGGCCGGGTCGGCGGCGACCTACGCGTGTACCGCGTCTCGCGCATGACGGAGGTGAAGGTCGGCGAGCGCGAGTTCGCGCGCGATCCGGGCTTCGACCTGCGCGCGTTCTGGGACGCCTGGGCGAAGCGCTTCGAGGACGGGCTCGGCGACGATTCCCGTCACGGTGCGCGTGGCGCCCGGGCGCGGCGGCGTGGGTCGAGCGGCTCGGCAATCCCGCGCTGCGCCGCCCGCCGACGCGCCGCGCCGACACCGGACGGTGACGGCTGGCTGCGCCGCACACTCGTGTTCGAGAAGCTCGAGTACGCCGAGACGGCGCTGCTCGGCTTCGGCGCGCGCCGTCGAGGTGCGTCGAGCCGGCCGAGCTGCGCGAGCGCCTGCGCGCCGGCGCGCGCCGAGATCGCGGCGCTCTACGCGCCGGGCTAGGATTCCGCGCCCCATGTCGGACCGACTCTGGTGGAAGCACGGCGTCGTCTATCAGATCTACCCGCGCTCGTTCATGGACTCGAACGGCGACGGCGTGGGCGATCTGGCGGGCATCCGCGCGCGGCTCGACCACCTGGCCTGGCTCGGCATCGACGCGATCTGGCTCTCGCCGATCTTCCCGTCGCCGATGGCCGACTTCGGCTACGACGTCGTCGGACTACTGCGACGTCGACCCGCTGCTTCGGCGACGCTCGCGGAGTTCGACGCGCTGCTGGCCGAGGCGCACGCGCGCGGCATCCGCGTGATGCTCGACTGGGTGCCGAACCACACCTCGGACCAGCACGCCTGGTTCCGCGAGTCGCGCTCGAGCCGCGCGAGCGCCAAGCGCGACTGGTACGTCTGGCGCGACCCGCGCGCCGACGGCGCGCCGCCGAACAACTGGGCGGCGATGTTCGGCGGGCCGCGCCTGGCAGCTCGACGCCGAGACGGGCCAGTACTACCTGCGCTCGTTCCTGAAGGAGCAGCCCGACCTGAACTGGCGCAATCCCGAGGTCGAGCGCGCGATGCACGGCGTGCTGCGCTTCTGGCTCGACCGCGGCGTCGACGGCTTCCGCATCGACGTGATCCACCGCATCGCGAAGGACCCGGAGCTGCGCGACAACCCGCCGAGCGAGCGGCCCGGGCCCGGCTGGGGCGGACAGCGCCACGTCAGCACGACGAGAACCACCCCGACATCCACGGCTTCCTGCGGCGGATCCGCGCGCGTGCTCGACCAGTACGACGAGCGCGCGGCGGTCGGCGAGGTCGGCCTCGTGCCCGACCAGGTCGCGACGTACTACGGCCGGGGCGACGAGCTCGCACCTCGCGTTCAACTTCGCCTTCCTGCTCGTCGCGCTGGGACGCCGGCGACGTTCGCGCGCGAGCTCGCGCACTTCGACGGCGTCGTGCCCGCCGGAGGGCTGGCCCGACCTCGTGCTCTCGAACCACGACATCCCGCGCCACGCGACCCGCTGCGACCACCCCGAGCTCGGCGAAGCGCGCGCCCGCGCGATGGCGGTGCTGCTGCTCGCGATCGCGCGGCACGCCGTTCCTCTACTACGGCGAGGAGCTCGGCATGCGCAACGGCGCGATCCCGCCCGAGCGCCGGCAAGACCCGCTCGCGCTGGACGCTCGACGAGAAGGCCGTCGCGCGACGGCGAGCGCACGCCCATGCAGTGGAGCGCCGCAGCCCGGCGCCGGCTTCACGACGGGCGAGCCGTGGCTGCCGCTCGGCGGCGGACTGGCACACGCCGCAACGTCCAGGCGCAGCGCGCCGATCGCGGATCGCTCCTGCTGGCTGTACCGCGACCTGCTCGCGCTGCGGCGGCGCACGCCCGCGCTCGAAGCGCGGAACCTATCGCGAGGTGCCCAGCGGCAGACAGGGTGCTCGCCTGGGAGCGCCGGCACGAGAAGTCGCGCGCGCTCGTCGCGCGTGAACTTCGCCGACGTCGAGCGAACGGCGAGCTTCCCACCAGCCGCGGTTGCGCGACGGCCTGTGGACGCGCGCGGCGCGGCGCTGCCGAGCGACGCGTCGCAGCTGGTGCTGGGCCCGTGCGAGGCGCGCGGTGCTCGTCGTCGATGACTGACGCGCCCGCCGCGCCGAGCCGCCGCGCGAGGGGCGCGGCGCGTTCGGCGGCTTCGATCGGCCCGCGCACCCTGGTGGGGCTGGTCGAGAACACCGCCCCTGGCTGTTCGGCGACGGCGCGCCGGACTACGCCGTACGTCGCAGATCCTGCGCGGCGGCGCGAGCGCTCGCGGCGCGGGCCGAGCCGACGCCCGCCGAGCGCACCGACTACTTCGCGCTGTGTCTCGCGGCGCACTTCGCGAGCGCGGCGACCTTCGTGCCGACCGACGTCGACACCAAGATCCGCGCGCGCACTCTGGCAGGACGGCGCTCGGCACGGACGAGCTGCCGCGCATGCGGCGCGCTCGCGCTCGGCCATGGCCGGGTTGGGACTCCGGCGCCCGTCTCGGCGCGGCGTGGTGCGCGGCCGACGGCGCCGGCGGTGTCGGGTCACGACGGCGAGCGGCTCGCGGTGCTGGCCGGCGGTCTCGTCGCGCGCGCACGCGGCCGGCGACTGCGCGCGGCGCGGCCGAGCTCGAGGACGCGATCGACACCGAGCTGTGGCGCGAGGCGCGCGCGTTCGCCGCGACCGCGCAGCGGCGCGGCGGCGAGCTCGACGCTGCTGCGCCTCGCCGCGGTGCTGACTGCACAACGCGGGCGACCTCATGCAGGGTCTCGCCGACGCGCGGCAGCCGCGCGCTTCGCGCGATCCTCGCGCGCGCGGGCCCCGAGCGCTACGGCGGCGCGTTCGCGCGGGCCGCGGCGCGCTGTACCGCGAGCTGCTCGCGGCCGACGGCCACCGCAACTACCCGCTGCCGCGCGCGCGCGCGCTGCGCCGCGACCGGGCTCTCGCTGCCCGCTCGCGCCGTTCCTCGACGACTGGGGCGACGCGCGTGCGCGCGCTTCCCGGGCTCGACTTCGCCGAGCGCGCCGAGGTGGTCGCGGCGCCTCGTCGACGGCTGCCGCAAGCTGTCCGGCCAGGTCGCGTACTACCGCGCGCTCGCCGGGATGGAACGCGCGCTGCCGCGCGGCTTCGATCACCCGGAGCTCGCGCGCGCACCTGCCCGCCTCGGTGCGCCGCTCGCTGCGCGGCGTCGAGCTGCGCCGACTCGTGGTCGCGTGCGCGCGCGAGTCGTTCGAGGCGTCGCTCGCGAAGCGTGCGCGCGGCGTCCTGCGCGCGAGCTAGCTCAGCGCCTTCGCGAGCACCTCGCGCGCGACCTTCACCGGGAACTGGCCAAGTCCAGCTTCGCGCTCGGCCGGCGCCGACACGCGCGCGTACCAGTCGAGCAGACGCTTGCACTTCTCGGGCACGTCGATGCCGATGGCGGCCGCCGAAGTCGAGCGGTCGTCTGCAGGACGATGTCGGCCATCGAGTAGCGGTCGCCCGCGACGAAGGTGCGGCCCTCGAGCTCGCGCGTCGAGCCAGCGGCACGCGCCCGCGAACACGCGCAGGTTCGACGCAGCCGAACTCCACGAACTGCGCGCGCACGCCCTGCGACGCTCGCGTACGCGTGCGGTGAACGGATGCGCGTGCACCCACACCATGCCCGCCGGCATCATCACGCGGCAGCTCGACCCGGCGCAGCCACATGTCGATGCGCGCGCGCTCGGCCGGCGTCGCGCCCGAACAGCGGCGGCTCGGGGTGGAGCTCCTCGAGGTAGCGGCAGATCGAGACGCTCTCCGACGAGGTGCGAGCCGTCGTCGAGCTCGAGGCACCGGCAGCTGCCCCAGCGAGTTCTTCGCCAGGAACTCGGGCGTCTTGTGCTCGCCCTTCGCGAGCGCGATCGGCGCGAAGGGAATCGAGATCCCCTTCTCCAGAAGGAAGATCCGGACGCGGCGCGGAGTTGGGGGCGGGGTCGGCGTCGTTGTAGAGCTTCATGCCCGCAATCTTACCCTGGGCCAGCAGCTCCGGGATCGACGTTGCCCCCGGAGCAGCACGCCGCAGCGCCCGCGGCCCTCGCGCAGGGCGGCGGCCAGCCCGGCCGACGCCCGCGGGCTCGAGCACGAGGCGGAGCTCCCGGAGCGCGAAGGCCATCGCGTCGAGCAGCTCGCTCGTCGGAGACCGAGCGCGACCCGCGCGACGTGTGCGCGCAGCACCGGCCAGGTGAGCTCGCCGGGATGCTGCACGCGCAGGCCGTCCGCGATCGTGCGCGGCATGGGGATCTTGCGACGCTCGCCCGCGGCGAGCGAGAGCGCCAGGTCGGTTCGCGTCGGCGGGCTCGACCGCGACGATCTCGAGCCCGGGCGCCAGCGCGTGCAGCGCGACCGCGCAGCCGGCCAGGAGCCCCCGCCCGACACCGGGCAGTAGAAGCGGTCGAGCGTCTCCACGTCCTCCAGCGGCTCGAGCGCGCTCGTGCCCTGACCCGCCGCGACCAGCGGGATGGTCGAACGGCGGCACCGGCACGAGCCCTGCTCGGCCGCGATCTCCGCCGCGCGCGCGCGCGCAGGTCGCTGTCGGCCGGGACCATCACGATCTCCGCGCCGTCCGCCGCGGTGCGCGCCGACCTTGAGCGCGGGCGCGTCTTCGGAGGTCGCGATCACCGCGCGCGAGCCCCAGCACGCGCGCCGCGCGCGCCACCGCCTGCGCGTGGTTCCCGGACGAGTGCGCGACCACGCCCGCCGTCGCCGCGCGGCAAGGTCGTCATCAGGCTGAACGCGCCGCGCAGCTTGAACGCGCCGGTCGGCTGCAGCGACTCGGCCTTGCAGAAGAGCTCGAGCTCCGGCCGCGGCGCGCGGCGCAGCACTCGGCGTGCGCAGCACGTGCGGCGCGATCCGGCCGCCGCGCAGCGCGGATCAGCGCGAGGTCGAGCTCCTTCTCCACGCCGGTGGAGGATCGCCGCTCGATCCGCGCGATTTGACACGGATCAGGGCGGCGCCCAGCCTGCCTGTGCGCTCGGTCGGGAGACGGAGCACGCATGACCTCAGGGTCTCGGTCGCGGGCGCCGCACATCCCCACGTCGTTCAGTTCTACGAGCGCGACGACTACCTGCTCGACGCCCTGGAGCGTTCGCCAGCTGCGGGCTTCGCGGCGCGGGGAGCCAGTGGTCGTTGATCGCCACCGATCGCGCACCTGCGCGAGCTCGAGCAGCCGCGCTGATCGGCGCGCGGGATCGACCTCGCCGCGGCGCGCCGAGCACGCGTCCTACCTGGAGCTCGATGCCGGCGAGACGCTCGGCGCGGCTCATGCCGGCGGGCGAGATCGACGAGCGCCGCTTCGCCGAGGTCGTGGGCGGCGCGCTGGCGCGCGTCGGCTCGCTCGACGCGCGGGCCGTGCGCGCCTTCGGCGAGATGGTCGCGCATCCTGCTCGGCAGGGGGATGCGCGCACTCGGCGGTGAAGCTCGAAGGAGCTGTGGGCCGAGGGCCGCGCGCGACCAGCAACGCCACCGTGCTCTGCGCTATCCGATCGACGCGTTCGCCGGGGCGGAGGGCGAGCGCGCTCCTGGTGCAGGTCTGCGGCGCAGCACACCGTCGTGCGTCCGGCCGAGAGCTACGCGCGCCTCGGGACGCCCGGGCGAGCGCGGCCCGGGGCTCGCCGACCTGCAGCGCCGGGCGCGCGTGCTCGAAGCGGAGATCGCGCAGCACCGGCCGCGTCCGGAGGCGGCGCTCGCCCGCGCGCGCGACGACGCCGAGGCTGCGAACCTGCGCCAAGGACGAGTTCCTCGCGATGCTCGGCCACGAGCTCCGCAACCCGCTGTCGGCCGTGCGCAACGCCGTGGTCGCCGCGCGTCTCGATGCCGCTCGGCGCGGACCGCGCGCGCTCGAGATCGCGCGCCGCGGCGTCGACCAGCTCGCCCGCCTGGTCGACGACCTGCTCGACGTCGCGCGCATCACGCCACGGCAAGATCGCGCTGCGCCGCGCAGCCGCTCGACGTCGTCGCGCGTGCGTCGAGCGCGCGCTCGAGGCGACGCGTCCGCTGATCGAAGACGCGCGCCCACGAGCTCGACGTGTCGCCTCGCGCGGCAGTCTGTACGTCGACGGCGACGCGACGCGCCTCGAGCAGGTGGTCGCGAACCTCGTCTCGCAACGCGGCGAAGTACACCAACCCGGGCGGCCGACATCGCCGTTCGATGCAGCTGCGAGGGCGGCGAGGTCGGTGCTGCGCGTGCGCGACGACGGCATCGGCATCGCGCCCGAGATGCTGACGCGCGTCTTCGACCTGTTCGCGCAGGCCGACCGCGCCTTGCGATCGCGCACAGGGCGGGCTCGGCATCGGGCTCACGGTCGTCCGGCGCCTGGTCGAGCTGCACGGCGGCCGCGTCGAGGCGCACAGCGACGGGCCCGGCACGGGCAGCGGAGTTCGTCGTGCGCCTGCCCGCCAGCGACGGACCCGTCGCAGCACGGCGCCGACGCGACGGCGCGTCGATACCGACGCCGACCGCGCCGGTACGCGCGCGTCCTCGTCGTCGAAGACAACGCCGACGCGGCCGAGAGCCTCGTCGATGCTGCTCGAGCTGGCGGGGCACCGAGGTGCACGTGGTCGCCAACGGCGCAGCGCGCGCTCGAGCGATCGCGCGCGCATGCCGTGCCGGACGCTCGTGCTCGTCGGACATCGGCCTGCCCGGGATGGACGGCTACGAGGTCGCGCGCGCGGTCCGTGCGGCGCGGACCTCGGCCGCGGCTGTCGCCTGGTCGCGCTCACCGGCTACTGGCCGCGGGGAAGACCGCGAGCGTGCGATCGAGGCCGGTTTCGACCGGCACCTGGTCAAGCCCGTGGAGCTGACCCCGCTGCTGGAGCTGATCGGGCGCGTCATACGACGCGGGTCAGTGAGTCGGCGCTAGCTCGGGAAGGCCGGCAGCCGAGCTTCGATGTCGCGCAACCGGGGCGGGGCACGGCGTCCTTGCCCGACAGGAGCGGCGCGGCGACGCGGCCAGCGGATCGCCGATGCTCCGGGTCGTTCCAGATCACGCCGAGCTCGTCCTCCGGGTGGTAGAGCTCGGTGCACTTGTACTCGACCTCGGCCGTGCGCGCTGGTGACGCAGAAGCCGTGGAGGAAGCCGGGCGGGCACCCAGAGCTGGCGGAAGTTCTCGGCCGAGCAGGGTCTCGCCGACCCACTTCCCGAACGTCGGCGAGCCGCGGCGCACGTCGACCGCCACGTCGAAGATCTCGCCCGCGACGCAGCGCACCAGCTTCCCCTGCGCGAGCGCCGACCTGCATGTGCAGCCCGCGCAGGTGCCGCGCGCGCGAGTGCGAGTGGTTGTCCTGCACGAAGCGCGCGCGCACGCCGCCCGCGCGCGAACTTCTCGCGCGTGATAGGTCTCGAGGAAGAACCCGCGCGCGTCCTGAACACGCGCGGCTCGATCGCGGATCACGTCCGGAATCGCGCGTCGGCTCGAAGCGCATCGCGCCGAGCTTAGCGCTATGATGGCGCGTCGACGAACG
>ERZ1370068.8270-contig-7139_pt1 | contig 54688 bp, 61 predicted proteins | sample MGYA00561227_ERZ1370068 | MGnify/ENA primary metagenome ERZ1370068 (study PRJEB38410, sample SAMEA6850437) | metagenome | study: Metagenomic assessment of the ecological functions of the soil: analysis of the soil microbiota associated with the... | reverse complement strand
CTACGGTTGCTTCCGTCGCCCACGACCAGAAGGTCGTCGTCACCGGCGAGGTGCGGCCGTACGCGTGGAGCCCGATCTCGACAAAGCGACTTCTCCTTCTTCGAGGACGGCAAGCTCATCAAGAAGGACACCAAGAAGATCGACTGGAAGACGCGACCCCGTGATCGTCGCCCCAGGTCCGTGCGCGACCGAGGACGGGGAACGGAGATCGCGTCCGCCTCCGGCCGGTAACGGGCCCCAGCGTCGTAACGCACGGCGCGCGCCACGCCCCGCCGGGGCCAGTGCTTCCCTCAGATCGCGCCCGTGCGCATGGACTTCCGGCCAGGTACTCGCTCCCGCGCAGGGCGAAAGCCAGGATCGACAGCGTGGTCGTCTTGTCGCTGCAGCCGAGGGAAGCAGGCTCGCGTCCGCACACGAAGACGTTCTTGCACGTCATTAGCGTCTGGCCGAAGCGGTTGGTCACGAAGCCGCTTCGGGTCGTTGCGCCCCATGCGCAACGTGCCCGTCTCGTGCAGGCTCCACCCCGGCGTGTAGGGCTCCTTCCCGGCGCCCCAGATCTCTCCGCCCGCCGCCTTGATCACGGCCGCCGTCGTTGTCCTTCGCGTGCTCCCACGCGAGCAGCTTCGTTCGGGCCCCACTGGAAATGGACGCGCGCGACAGGGATGCCGTAGGCGTCCTTCACGTCGGGGTCGATGTCCACGTAGTTCGTCGGCGCTCGGCAGCGACGGGATCTGGCAGTAGAACGAGACCGGCGTCGGATAGTGCCGCTTGATCGCGCGCTTGAGCGACGTCGCCGAAGCCCTCGATCTGCTCCTGGAACCACGGGAACTCGCCGCAGCCGCCCGTCGGATAGATCGAGTAGCCGCGGATGAACTTCTCCTGCTGCGGTCCGAGGTTCTGCCAGCGCGGCATCCAACGATCTGGCTGCGCCGACACGTTGTCGAGGAACGACGGCTGGCCGAGGAGCTGCGGCAGGTACCCGTAGCCGGTCGTGCCGTAGAGGTGATCGCACAGGTTGCGCCCGAGCCGGCCGCTCGGAGTTCGCGATGCCGTTCGGCCAGCTGCGCGGACTTCGAGTTCAGCAGGATGCGTGCGGACTCCACGCAGGAGCCGCCACCACGACGCGCCTTCGCGTGGCACCTCGACCTCCTGCTTCGTGTCCGCGATCGACGTAGGCCACGCCGCTGCGCCCGTCCGTCGTCGCCGGCGACGAGGCCTCGCACCACCGCGTTCGTGCGCAGCTCGAGCTTGCCCGTCTTCTCCGCCGCGGGCAGGAGGAACCACGGCGTCGAGAAGAACGAGATCCGGTGTCGCAGCCCTCGGTGCAGTTGCCGCAGTAGTGGCAGGGCGGGATGGCCGTCGTGGGGCACGGTGAGCTGGGCCGAGACGGTCCGGCAGATACGGGACGCCCGTCTTGTCGCAGCCCGACTTGCAGGATGTGGTCCAGGCAGCGGCAGCTGGCATGGGCGGCAGGTATTCGCCGTCGGGGTTGCTCGGCGCCCCTGGACCGTGCTGGCCACACGCCGATCATCGCGCTCGACGCGGCTGTAGTAGGGCGCGATCTCCGTCGTACGTCACCGGCCAGTCCACGTCGATATCCCGCCGTCGACGCTCGCCGTCCTGAAATCGATGTCGCCCATGCGGCGCGGCCGAGCGGCCCCAGAAGTTCGTCTTGCCGCCGACGGCGTGACAGCGCGAAGCCATTCCCAGCTCGTGCCGGGCGCGGTCATTGTAGGTGATCCCGTGTTCCCACACGCCTTCGCTGTATTCGTTCTCGATGTGGTAGTAGTCGTCTCTCTTCGGGGATCGCCAGAACCCGCGATAGAGCATGTCGTAGGGCTGCTTGTGATTCCGGGAAGTCCCTTGGCCGGGATCGAGCCGGCGGCCGGAGTTCAGCGCGACACCGCAGAGGCCCGCCTCGCATAGGGTCTTGATGGCCATGCCGCCGCTCGGCCCCGGTGCCGATCACGATCACGTCGTAGGTCTCGGTTGGCCATGGCCGTGCCCCTAGACCTTCGGCCCCGGCGAGTAGCGCCGGTGCTCGGGATCGTCGGGGTGCGGACAGCCCGGCAACGCCGGGTAATACGGCTGCGCAGCCCGGGTAGTCGAGCTGTTGCAGGCCCACCTTGGACGTGTAGAAACCCATCAGCGTGTGTAGTCGCGCGGAGCAGCTTGAAGAGGCGCGGCCCTCCTCCTCGCCGGGACGGTGGCGCGCTTGCGGTAGGCCAGGGCTCAGAAGCCCGATCGCCGCGCCAGGTCAGATCACGGAAGGTCGCGCCGTGAAGCGCGCGGGCGTGGGCGTCCTGAGCCAGGTCAGGGCCGTAGCGGAACGAGTACTGGATCTTCGGATTGCTCGCGACCATGAAATCGACGAGACTCAAGCTCACGCCCGCTTCCGCGCGCCCGGCCCGTCGTCGCTGGGCAGGATGATCTCGGTCAGGCGTGCGAGCGTCGTGTGCTCGTCCGCGCAGGAGAAGAACCGCGGCGTTGTAGGTCGCCGGGCGCACCTGCACCGGCAGCCCGGGCGCGCCGTGCCCGCAGGCAAACGATCCAGCGCGCCGAACTCGGGAAAGCCGCTGGCCGCGCCCGCGATGGCCGGGATGCGCAGGGACTGCGCGGCGCTTCGAGTCCCTGACCCGGCCATCGGTGACCTCCGCTGAGTCTTCGGTTCGCCGGCTATCACCCGCCGCAGGTCCTGCAGGCGCAGGAAGGCATCCAGGGCACCGACGCAGAGGTGAGCCCAGCCTGCCGCTCAGCGCCGCTCCACAGCCAGGGCCCGAAGGTGTCGACGCGAGCGCGCGGAGGGCATCATCCGAAGGTCGTAGAGCACCGCTGACGCTGTCCCAGATCCCATCCGGTCTCGAGCCGCGCGTTGCTCGAGAAGCGATGGGCGCTTGCCATCGGATGCGGAATTCGATCACGGCATACGCCACGCCGGCGGCTCGGTCGGAGTCGAGACGATCTGTCTTGCTCGTAGCGACTGCACCACTCCACCGCCCGGTGTCCTCGAGTCACGAGCGGAATCGTCGTCCTCAGGGCCATCACGGCGCCCAACAGGAATCATGCCCGCGGCAACCGTGGGGACTCACCACGGATCGCGTTGGAATTCATCTACGCGCTGGCTCCGCCGCCCACCAAAGGTCGATGGGCTTTCGTCGCCGCGCTCGGAACGGCAGCGACACCTCGCACCCGTGCGCGCGGACTCGTACGCCGCCCATCACGACTCTCCAGCACCGCACTGCCCGTCCTCGCCGGTCACGAGCGGCGGCGCGGTCGTTCATGCACGCAGTCGACGAAGTGCGCCATCTCCCGTGGAAGCCGTAGTTCCAGGCCTCCTCGTAGATCGTGAAGCTCCAGCCCTGGTCGAGCTGCCGGCCTTCTCCACCGCGTAGCCGTAGCCGGCCTGCGCTGTAGGTCTCGATGGCGTTGCCGTGGAGGAGGTCGGCGATAGGCGACGCCCTGCGAGCCGTAGCACCTCCGCGCCGGTCGTCCATGCCGCCGAGCTTCGTCCAGCTCTCCTCGGCGATGCAGACGACGTGACGCCGCCCCGGGTTGTCAACTCGAGGATGAGGATCGGCGTTGTCGTCGCCGCGCGTCTTGTCGCCGTGCACGCTGCGTGTTCATCTGCGCGTAGACGGACTGTGACGCGGCGGCCGGTCCTGCCGAGCATCCAGCGGAAGAACTCGACGGCGTGGCAGCCCATGTCCATGGTGACGCCGCCGCCGGAGCGCTCGACGTCCCAGAAGTGGTCGGCGTGGGGGCCGTCGTGCTTCTCCGGACTGCTTGACCAGCGTCGGCCGACGCCGAGCGCGCCGCTCGTCGACGAGCTGCTTGAGGCGGACGTACTTCGGGGCGAAGCACAGCTCCTCGGCGTACATCAGCTTGCACGTTGCGCCTGCCGGCACGCCGCGATCATCCGGTCCGCCTCGGCCAGGTTCAGGCAGAGCGGCTTCTCCATGACCACGTGTTTGCCCGCGGCGGCCGCGTCGAGCGGTGATCCGGCAGTGCAGGTCGTTGGGCGCCCCACCACGACCATGTCGATCTCGGGCCGCGCGAGCATCTGCGCGTAGTCGGTGAAGTGGCGCGGGATCGAGAACCGGTCGGCGAACGCCTGCGCGTGGCCGGGCGTGGGCGACGCCACCGCGCGTACGTCGGCCTGAGGGCAGCGCGCTGCGGCGCCTCCGCGTGGATCGCTCGAGACGAACTGCGATCCGATCAGGCCGACGCCGACTCGCCCTCATCGTTCAGTCCTCCTGGGGACGGCTCATGGCCGCCCTCGCCGCTCCACGACGCCGCGCGCGGCCTCCGAGCTCGGCGCGGGCCACCGAGATGCGCTTGACGGGGACGAGGGTCGCGCGCCCGATCGCTTCTCGGACCGCCTCCGCGAAGGCGTCGTAGTGCGCGTCCATCATGCCTCCGCCCAGCACCGAGGCGCTCGGGCAGGAGCGTGTGCAGGATCGTCCAGGTGGCGGCGGACGTGCGCCGCCAGGCGCGTCTCGCGGACACGCTGGGCCGCGGCGTCGCCCGCCGCGCCCCGTTCCAACAGCTCCGCGCCGTCGCTCATGCCGCGGCACACGCCGCGGCGTCAGTGAGCGCGAGTCCCGGAGGCGAGCGACTCAGCAACCGCTCGTCCCGCAGTAGCAGCGCGGTCCGCCGAGGGTCGACGGGGACGTGGCCCAGCTCCGGGTGCTTCGCCCGCCACGCCGCGGGCAATGAGCCGCCGAGGACGGCGGCGCCGCCGATCCCGGTCCCGAAGGTCAGCATTACCACGGGATCGAAGCCGCGGCCCGCTCCCGTGCGGCACTCGCCCAGAAGAGCCATGTCCGCGTCGTTCTCGAGCACGACCGGGCATCCGAAGGCTCCTGACGCAAGGGCTCACGATGTCGACGTCCATCCAGCCCGGCAGCGTGTGCGGGTTGTGGATCGTTCCCCGCACCGGATCCACCTTTGGCCCCGCGCACCCCGATGCCGATTCCGTGCAGGTCAGGCACCGCTCCAGCCCGTGTCGGCGATCGGCGCCAGACCGTCTCCGTGATCCGGCCTGACAGCCTGCACGCGAAGCCTTGCCGATTCGCGTCGGGATCGTGGCCTCGCGCAGGACGCCTCCGCGTCGCTCACCGTCGCGACGGCGATCTTCGTTCCACCGATGTCGATGCCCACCGCGCGGCCGCTTGCCCGTCAGCGTCCCGCTCCGAGCCCGCCGGGAAGCGCGTCCCGATCGCAAAGGACCGGTCACATCCGGGGTGCGAGCCACAAGAAGGACGCCGGGCAACGCGTCGTCGACCCGCCCGCTCGAGCAGGCGCCGAGCGGCGCACGGCCTTGGGACGAGCCGGAGACGAGGAGCAGGATCGCGCGCGAGCGCAGGATGTCCGCGAGGCCCATGGTGAGGCCACGCGCGCGCGGCGTCTTCAGGGCCTGCACCATCGAGTGGCGCGCGTGGTGGCGGCGAGGCGCGCGACGTGCGGACCCGCGTCCAGCACGTCCGCCGGCTCGTTCATGAGCAGGTGCCCGTTGCGCCTCGAGCCCAGGACGCACAGGTCCAAGGGACCGTGACGCGCGAGCCAGCGCGCGAGGCGCGCGCACTCCCGCTCCCGGGTCGCGAAGAGCCGGCTCGTGGAACCCCGTGGTAGCGCGAGCGCGGCACGCCCCAGGGGCGGAGCACGTTCTCGCGAAGATAGGGTCTCGCGGGTGGCGGGATGGTCCATCGGCAGACCCAGCCGACTCAGTCGCAGCTTGACGATCCACACCTGGCGGAAGAGCGCGGGCGGCCGGTGCTGCATCTGCGCGCGAGCCGCTCGTACGTCCGCGTCGGCGTCGCGCCCGTGGCCAGCCCGAGCCGCAGGCCCGGCTTCCGCCGCAACCGCGCGCGAGGAGAGTTGCGGCCTTCTGGATCATCGTCGTCGTGGTCCCGGGCCATCTGGATGTGCACGAGTTGAGAACCTCGGGCGGCCGGCCCGCGAGAGCGCGGATCAGCGACCGGGCGTAGCCGCCGAATACGTTCCGTCGGGCGATGGCAGCGGTCCGAGCTCGGCCACGATGGCCTTGCCGAGCAGGGTCTGCAGCCGCTCGCGCTTCGCGGGGGCAGGGCGCGCACGCCGCGCGCGAAGAGGGCCAGGACCTTTGACGTCTTCGCTGACGGACGGCAGCTCCCGTCCCGTCCGGATGCGCTCGTAGCCACGCACGCGCTGGCGGTCCATCTGGCGCAGCAGAGCGCGCCACGGCCAGGCGAAGGGCGGCCAGCTCGTTGGCCTCGTCTTCGGGCAAGCGACGACATTCCGCGCACGGCCGCGGTCTCCGCGCGCGAGAACACCTCCCGCCGGATCGCGCGGGCGGTAGGCGCTCTTCTTCATGACGATCTGGATCGTTTCCGGAGTGAGGTGCGGCAGCTGATCGACGGCGAGCTGGACCTCCGGCGGCAACGTCGGCGGACGGCGGGGTCGGCGATGCGGGAGACGGCGACGGCGCTGGCTGGCTTCTGGCTCGGTGCGTGACGCCCAGCGACGTCCCCGGCCTGGATGAGCTGCGGGACCCAGGCCCATCCCGTCGCCACCAGGAGGATCGCGGCGATCCCGCCCGCGATCAGCAGCCTGATCTTCATCCCCATCCGGGGGCCCGCGGACTTTCTCTCTCTGCTTCTCGTCGGCGGAAGCGCAGGACAGGAAGCTCGCTGGCCGGCGGCGGCGGCGCGACGCGGTTGCGCGCGGTACGGGAGCGGAGGTGGACGCACCGGCCGGGCGTGACGATGACGGACCGGAGCGCGGCGCGCGCTCTCCACCATCTTCCGTTACACGCGCGGCCGCGGTCGCCAGCAGGTTCTGGCCCTTCGCGTGGCCCGCAGCAGCGGGTCTTCGGCGGGATCGACGAGCGGGAGCTCCTCGAGCCCTTCCTCCTGTCGGCTTCGTGATGCATCGTCGCCTCGCCCGCTCGCGCAGGGCCGCCGCGTCGAGAGGCTTGAAGGGCGATGATGGGAAGGTCGGTCGCTGGCGGCGGTGCCGTTCTGCGCCGGCGCGCGCGTCGTCGGTCGGCGCGGCGTCGTCCATCGGCTCGACGCATCGGCTCGACGAACGCGGTCCGCGCGACTTCGGCCGAGATCCAGCGGTGCGGCGGGCGCGGCTCTCGGCCGGGCTTCAGGGCGCCGCCGCGGCCGGGCCGCGGCGCCGGCGCGGGAGGCGCCGGCCGAGGTGCCGCCGTCGGAGGGGCCGGGTATTTCTGGCGGCGCGGCGACGACGGGGGCGGCGCGACGACCGGGCGGCGGTGGTGGACGACGCGCGGCGGTGGCGCGAGTGACTGGCGGTGCGGCCACTGGCGGTGGCAGGTGGCGCGACGACGGGGCGGTGCGACGACCGGTGGCGCGGCCACGGGCGGTCGGCGCGATGACCGGTGCCGCCGCGACCGGCGGCGTCGTGACGGCTCGGTTTGGGCGCGGGGCGGCGGTGGCGCGGCACCAGCGGCGGGTGGCATCGGGCGAACACCGGCGGCGTGACCGGGGGTGGGCGGGGGCGGTGGTGGCTCCGGCGGAGGCGGCGGAGGCGTCAGCGGCGGCCGCGGCAGCGACTCGAGGCGCCGGTTCTCGGCCCTGAACCTGCGCCAGCGACCTCCTTCAGCGGGATCCATCGGCGCGATCCGGACGTGGCTGCACCATGGCTCTGCTGTCGATGAGCCAGGTGCGCAGACCCGCCTCGTCCACGGCCAGGATCGTCCGTCTCCGAGGCGCAGCTTGTAGTCGGCAGGCATGGATCGCCCCTTCCTGCGACGGGCCGACGGGGGCTATGGTCGCTCCGCGTCCCCCGTACCGGAGTGAACTCTGTCACAACGAGGGGTCCGAGTCCCTCGCGTCCTTCAGCGCGTGTTTTCCCACGGCCGCGCGCCGAACGCGCGCAGTGCCCACGTCGATCACTTTCCTCCGTCGGTCAGGACGAAGGGTGAGCGACTGCCGGTCCTCGTTCGGGCGTCCGAAATGGGTGATGACCGTCGCTTGGATCGTGGTGGGACCGGCGAGGGTCTGGAATCCCGAGCCGTAGAAGTTGCCCTGAGTGCGGTAATCTCGCCCGCCATGGCGCGGTGCACCAGGTATTCCTCGGGACCATAGCCCCCGGTGAAGTCTTTGAGATCATCCCGCCCGTGAGCGTCGCCCGCGTGCTCGTAGTAGCACTCTCTCGCCCGAGGGCTCGGTCACCCCCACAGGTCCATGTCGGTGAGGTCGGTGTCCCACGTCATGACGATGCGCAGGTCCGCGTCCAGCAACTTCCGCAGGCGGGCGTCGACCGGGAAGACCGCGTGTCCGGAAGGCCGGATCCCGCTCGACCAGCGCCATGATGCGGTTCGCCTCCTCCAGCGCGATGACCTCGATCTCCGGAAAGCGGCCGTCCCACACCCCGAGGACGATCTGCTGAGCAACTCCACGCTGCGTACGTAGTCGAGTGTGATGGCCGGGCTCGCCCGGCCAGCCTTCTTCGTCGGTCATCGGCCCGGGCTTCGAGAGCCAGGGCGAGATCGCGAAGCGACTGCGGCTCTCCGGCCGCATCCGCAGCACCTTCTCGAACAAGTCGATCGCCAGGTCCACCTCGCCGATCTGACGCAGGCGGTGGGCGGCGATGCGCAGCAGGCGCGGCTCCTCGAGCTGGAGCTCGAGGACGTCGCCGAGCACGCGCAAGCCGATCTCCCGCTGCCCGGCACGCAGGAAATGATCGGCGCAGTCGAGGAAGAAGGCGGGCTGGTCCCGTACTCGCGCCGCTGGGCGAGGAAGGTCGCGTAGGTCTTCGCTTCGGCGCGCCTGCCGGAGCGCCTTGAGATAGGGCGTGAAGGATCCCACTCCCAGAACCACGACGGGCCACCGGAAGAGCCGACGCCCCCGCCTTCGACTCCGTGAGCAGGACCTCAAGGTCGAGTGTGTCCTGACACCGCGGCCGCCGATTGCCTCGACGGTCACCATCTCTTGCATGGATCCTGAGGCGGTGGCGGCGCGGGTGGCGGCCCATGGATGGCGCGGTTCCCCTCACCGCTCACGGTTTCCTCGGCGTCGCCTCGTGACGGGCACGCGGAACCCCTCGCGGTACTTGAACTCCTCCCCACCATTCCACGCGGCCCACCCACATCTGGAGGACGCGCTCGAGCTTGTCGTCCTCTCGCTTGGTCGCCCACCTGGAGCTGCTGGACTAGGGTCCCGTACTGCGCGCGCATTTGGGCGGCTCAGGGGCGGCTCGATACGGTGCTCGACGTACTGATCGACCGTTTCCAGGACGAGGAGCGACGTCCCAGGGGTGACGATCTGAACCCCTGGCCCAGGCGCCGGAGTCGTCGTGGTGGCGGTCGGGCAGCACCGACAGCTCGGCCACCCGCCGCTGGGCCCAGAAAGTTCCCACGAGTCGTCCCGCGCTCGCGTCCGCCTGGCGCAAGTTGAAGCGACGGATCCGGGACTCGGAGCCTCGCCATAGCGAAGGCTGATGCTCGCTCCGGCGCGAGCAGGCGGCCGGCCAGCATCAGGCTGCCCTGGATCGCTGCGGACCTGCCGGTGTGACGTCGGCGATCGCGGTCGGGTCGTACTCCACCGAGAGAAGAGACAGGCCAGTGGAGCCGATGCGCTCGGCCGCCTCCGCCGGGGCGATCCGCAACAGGTTGAAGTACTCTCCGCCGCTCCGGCGGGCAAGCTCGCCGAGCACGGGATGATTGGCTCCGCGCGTCCGCGCTGACCGCGTAGGGACGGCCGCTTCCGTCGTCGGCGGCATCTCCTCCCAGGGTGCCGAGGCCGTCGCTGAAGACGAGGTCGTAGTCGTGGCCCTTTGGCAAAGCGCAGAAGCACCCAGGTTGGTGGCGCCGTCGGCAGACGATGCCCTCCAGGAAGGCCAGGAGCCGGTTTGGCCTGGCTCTGCTGCCGCGAACCGCGAACGAGCGCGGCATCTCGGGCACGTTGCGGAAGACGACGACGTCGACGTCGATGTCACCCGCCTCGGCGCAGCCAGTGTCCCGAGCAGGGGCCAGCTCTGCGCCCGTGGTCGACACCGTCGCGGCTGAGGCTCGCGTCCCAGAAGAGGCCCACCCGGCGCGCCCGGGCGGCGGAGCGGCTGACGGCGGAGCCTTCCGGGAAATCCGTGATGACGAAACAGGCGGCCCCCTCGCCTTCCTTCTCCACCACCACGTTCTCGCGTGGGACCCGGGGAGCGCAACGACCAGGTCTCTCGCCGACAGCCGCACAGACGTCCGCGAAGCCGCGTGCGCGCGACGTAGCGATCCCTCCCACCGGTCGAAGTGGAAGTCGGCGAGGCTTCCACTCTGGACCTCGGGCCGCACCGCGCCCTTTGACCACCTCCACCTTCAACGAGAAGTCGGCGATCGGCTGCGCCGGAAGCGCAGCGGCAGCGCGTGCAGGGCGTCCACCGCGGCTCCATGCGTCCGCGTGACGAGGTCGCGGACGTAGCGGACACGCACCGCTCGCGCGCGCCCCGGGCCGGAATGGGAAAAAGACCCGTGTCCGAAAGTTGCTGCCTTTGACCCACTCGACAAGACCGGGATCGATCCCTCTTCCGCACCTCCGCTTCGAACGCGATGCGCGCTTCGTGCCTTTCGACGACCACGCCGTCGACCATCTCTCCCGCCACATCGAGGGAGTAGCCAGTGAGATCGTCGCGCCTTCCGGGAAGCGGGAAGATCAGCTCTGCCCTCCAACGGGCGCTCGTGGGGATTGCGGAAGGTGAGCGCCGTCGCCGTCTCGGCCAGGAAGCCCGTGATCACGACGTCGACCTCTGCCTTCACCACGTCGTGAGGGGCTCTGAGGGCTGTTCGGGGGCTGATCTTCGCCTTCAGCAGCGTGGGCGCGGGTCCGCACCGTCCTGGGCCGTCGGGCTCGCCGTCGCGGAGGCTTGCGGAAAGCGACGGGTTCGACGCAGGCTATCCCCGTGCCGCACCGAAGATGTCGGGTGGGGAGCGCCATCCACGACACCAGCAGCACTCCCACCACGAGAGTCTTGCCTCTCACGAGCCACCCCCTCCCCGCCGCCTGTTCCTGGACACCGGCCGGCCGGCCGAAGCCCTCGAACGATACGCCATTCTCGGACCGCGGCCCGCTATAAACCGGCGCATTCCCACCAGAGCCCAGGAGGAGGAAGCCGTGAGCTGCGAAGGACTCTCTCGGCGCGAGCTACCGCGCAGGAGCGGACTCGCCGGGGGCGCCCTGGCCTCCCGGAGATCCTGGCCGGCGCGAAGCCGCGGCCGCGGCTCCGGTTCCGCTTCCTCCCGTGGCCGCCCCCGCGGGCGTCGGCCCGCGCGTCGGCCCCGACATCTACCAGTCGATCGGCGTGCGCCCGCTCATCAACGCGCGGGGCACGTTCACGATCCTCAGCGGCTCGCACCATGCTGCCGGAGGTGCGCGCGGCCATGGCCGCGGCCGCCCAGCACTACGTGCACCTCGACGAGCTGGCCGGAGGCGATCGGCGCGCGCCTGGCCGACGCTGACCGAAGGCGGAGTGGGGCCTGGTGACCGTCGGCTGCTCGGCCGCCCTCACCCACGCCACCGCCGCCTGCGTCGCCGGCGGGCAACCCCGACCTCCACGTGCGCATCCCGAACCTCGACGGCTTCCCGAAGGACGAGGTCGATCATCCCCAAGCACTCGCGCAACGTCTACGACGCCGCCCTGCGCGCGCGTCGGCGTGCGCGTCATCGAGGTGACGACGCCGCGCGGAGCTGGAGGCCGCGCTTGGGCCCGCGCGACCGCGCTCGTGTACATCCTGGCCGGCCCGAGGCGGACGAGAGCGCGCTCGAACACGAAGGTCGATCGCCGCCATCGCGCAGGCCGCGGGGCGTGCCCGGTGCTCGTCGACGCCGCCGCCGAGATCCTGACCGTGCCCAACGTCCACCTCCAGAACGGCGCGACGCTCGTGGCCTACAGCGGCGGCAAGTGCCTCGCGCGGCCCGCAGGCCGCGGGCCTGCTCCTCGGGCGCAAGGACCTCGTGAAGGCGGCCTGGGTCCACAGCGCGCCCCATCACGGCTACTCCGCGCGGCTCAAGGTCGGCAAGGAAGAAGCGATCAGGATGCTCATGGCGGTCGGAGATGTGGATGAAGCGCGACCACGACGCGGAATGGAAGCGTGGACGTCGTGGCTCGAGTACGTCGGCCAGGCGCGTCTCGACGATCGACGGCGTCGACCACGACGATCGTCCAGCCGCAGCGGGCTTTCGAACCGGATGCCCTCCCTGCGGGTGTTCTGGGACCGCAAGCAAGTTCGGCCTGGCGGGCGATGCCGTGGCGCGGACGCTCTTCGACGGCGATCCGCGCGTGGCCGTGTTCGCCGCCCGCCACGACACCGACCCCGCCCTCACCGGCGTCAGCGTCAACCCCTACATGATGGCGGCCGGAGACGAGAAGGTCGTGGCCGATCAGCTCTGTACGCGCTGCTGTCGAAGCTCCGCGGCAAGGGACGACGCCGCCGCCGCCGCGGCCGCCGCCGCCGACCTCAGCGGCCAGTGGGACGTGCGCAGGTCGAGTACGCGGCGGGCACGCTCCGACCACGCGCCTCGAGCCTCCGCCAGCGCGGCAACGACATCGACGGCGCCCATCGCGGCGACTTCGTCTCCCGCGACCTCACGGGCACGATCGACGGCGACAGCGTGCGGCTCCGCAGCGCCTACGGCGAGCAGAGCGGCGACGCGCTCAACTACACCTTCACCGGCAAGGTGGCCGGCGACGAGATGGCGGGCACGCTCGAGCATGGGCGAATACCTCGGCGGCAGCGGTCGGACGGCGACGCGCGCGCGCGGGCGAGGGCTGAGTCGCAGTGAAGACTCCGTGCTTTCGCACTCTCTCGGCCTCGCCCTCGCCGGCTCGTCCTGCCGCGGCGCGAGCCGAAGATACGACCTGCTCCTGCGCGGCGGCCACGTCATCGACCCCAAGAACGGCCTCAGCGCCGTGCGCGACGTGGCCATCGCGGGCGGCAAGGTCGCGGCGGTCGCGCCGCAGATCGACCCCGCCGACGCCTTCAAGGTCGGTCGACGTCGTCGCGGCCTCTACGTCACGCCCGGGCTCATCGACATCCACGTCCACGTCTTCGCGGGCACCGGCGAGAAGAACTCGTACGCCGGCGACAACAGCCTCTACCCGGACGGCTACACGCTGCGCGTCGGGCGTGACGACGGTGGCCGACGCCGGCTGCGCGGGCTGGCGCAACTTCGAGGAGTTCAAGACGCGCGTCATCGACCGCTCCAGACCCGCGTGCTCGCCTTCCTGAACATCGTGGGCAACGGCATGCGCGGCGGCGCCTACGAGCAGGACCTCGCGGACATGGCGGCGGCGCCGGCGGCGGAGATGGCCAAGAAGTATCCGGGCGTCATCGTCGGCATCAAGACCGCGCACTACGCCGGTCCCGAGTGGACGCCGGTGGAGAACGCGGTGGAGGCGGGGACGCTCGCGAACATCCCGGTCATGGTGGACTTCGGGGCCGACAAGCCCGAGCGCCCGCGTGGCCGAGCTCGTCACGCAAGAAGCTGCGTCCGGGCGACATCTACACCCACATGTACTCGGGGCTGCGCCACGAGCTGGATGCGACGGGCCACGTGAACCCGGGGCTCTTCGCCGGCCGCAAGCGCGGCGTGATCTTCGACGTCGGCCACGGCGGCGGCAGCTTCGCCTGGCGCGTCGCGGTGCCCGCGATCAAGGAAGGCTTCGTGCCCGACTCGATCTCCACCGACCTGCACATCGGCAGCATGAACGCGGGCATGAAGGACCAGCTCAACGTGATGAGCAAGTTCCTGGCCCTGGGCCTGTGCCTCGACGACGTCGATCAAGCAGTCCGACCTGGAACCCGGCGCGCGAGATCAAGCAGGACGGGCTCGGCCACCTCTCGGTGGGAGCGGGCGCGGACGTCGCCGTGCTGCGCCTGGAGAACGGCAGCTTCGGGTTCGTGGATTCGTTCGGCGGGCGCCTGCGCGCGAAGCAGAAGCTCGTCTGCGAGATGACGCTTCGAGACGGCAAGGTGGTCTACGACCTGAACGGCCTGGCCCGCCCGGACTGGGAGACGCTGCCGCAGGACTACAAGTCGACGGGCGATCCCCGCTGGACCGGCGGCCCTGGGAGGTAACGATGGCGAAGTCGAACCGCAGAAGCTTCCTGGCCAAGGCGCCCGCCCTGGCCGTGGCCGGTCGCGGCGCGAGCGCGGCCGCGGCTGCAGGCGAAGGACAAGGCCCGGCCAAGGCACCCGCCGCCGCGCCAGTCGCGGAGAAGCCGGTGAAGAAGGTCCTCTGGAAGGACGGCAAGGCGCCGGAGAAGCAGGCCCTGTTCTCCCCGCGCCGTGTCCTACGGGAACCTGCTCTTCATCTCCGGCATCGGCGCCCACTTCGAGGGCGACATCAAGGCGCACACCGACCACGTCCTCGACGGAGATCCAGAAGAAGCTCGAGGACAACGGCTCGTCGATGGAGAAGGTCCTCAAGGTGAACGTCTACCTGAACGACCTCAAGGACTACGCGGGGATGAACGAGGTCTTCCTCGGCCGCTTCGGTCCGGAGCCGGGCGTGCGCACGACGATCGCGGCCGCGGGCGGCATCCCCGGGAACTCGCTCGTCGAGATCGACTGCATCGCGTACATCTGAGCCTCAGCGCGGCAGCGCGAACGCGACGTAGAGACCGCCGCTCGGACCGCCGTCCTTGCCGCCTCCGGCGGGGACCACCACGAACTGGCGACCCGCCGACCTCGTAGGTCGCGGGAGTGCCGATGGCCGAGAACGGCAGCGTCGCTTCCCAGAGGCGCTCCCCGTCGCCTTGTCGAAGGCGCGGAGCTTCTTGTCGAAGCAGGTCGCGCCGATGAACACGAGCCCGCCCGCGGTGACGACGGGCCCGCCGTAGTTCTCGCTGCCCGTGGGCGCCGATCCGGCGGCGGCCAGCTTCGGGTATTCGCCGAGCGGCACCTGCCAGGCCTGCTCGCCCGTCTCCAGGTTGATGGCGGTGCAGCGTGCCCCAGGGCGGAGCGATGGCGGGTACCCTCGGGGTCCAGGAACTTCTTGTAGCCGGTGAACCGGTACTTCAACGAGACCGGATAGGGCGACTTCGGCGCGATGCGGCGGTCGCGGCCGGTGCGGAGGTAGTGCACGAGCGCGTCCACCTCCTCGTCCGGACAGCGTCGGGAAGCCGGGCATGCGGCCCTCGCCCTTGCGCACGATCCGGTACAGATCGCCTTCGGGACGGCGGCGGGCGATGTCCACCAGGGACGGGATCTGGGGAGGAGCGCCACGCCGGTTGTCCCGGTGGCAGGACGCGCACGATCGCAGGTAGAGGGTCCGTCCACCGGTCACGGGCTACGCTGGGGGCGAGCCCGCCCGTCCACGCCATCTCGTTCGCGTTGACGTAGAGGAGCGTGCCTCGGGATCGAAGGCGGAGCCGCCCCACTCCGCGCCGCCGTCGAATCCCGGGAAGACGATCGTGTCCCTGCCCACCGCGAAAGGCACGAACTGGCCGTCGCTCCGGAGCTTTCGGAAGGCCTCCAGCGCCGCCTGCCGCGCCTCCGGCGTGCGGCTCGTCAGCATGTCCTCCGTGAGCCGCTGGCGCGCGAACGGAGCCGGCCGGGCGCGGAAGCGGCTGCGTTCGCGCCGTGACCTCGCCTTCCAGCGTGCTGGCCGGGAACGTTGTGCTCTTCGATCGGAAAGAGCGGCGCGCCCGTCGCGCGGTCGAACAGGAAGACGTACCCGTGTTTGCTGGTCTGGGCGACCGCGTCGACGCGTGCGCCGTCGCGCGTCACCGTGACGAGACTGGGCTGGGAGGGGAAATCGCGGTCCCAGATGTCGTGGTGCACGGCCTGGAAGTGCCAGATCCGCTTCCCGGTGGCGGCGTCGAGCGCGATCGAGGGAGTTCGCGTACAGGTTGTCGCCGGCGCGGTTGGCGCCGTAGAAGTCGGCGGCGGCCGATCCCGTCGGCGCGTAGAGGATGCCGCGCGCTTCGTCCAGGGCCATGCCCGCCCAGTTGTTGGCGCCGCCGCTGTACTTCCAGGCCTCGCGCGGCCAGGTCTCGTAGCCCGGCTCGCCCGGATGCGGAATCGTGTGGAAGGACCAGCGCAGCTCGCCCGTGCGGACGTCGAACGCGCGGATGTCTCCCGGCGTTGCCGGCAGTCCCTCGCTCACCCGGCCGCCCACGATGAGCAGGTCCTTGTAGACGATGCCGGGCGTGGTCAGGCGGATCGGACTGTTCCGCGGGCGGCCGTCCGAGGTCCTCCGCCAGGTCGATGCGGCCGCCGCGGCCGAAGCCTCTCGACCGGACGCCCGGTGCGCGCGTCGAGGGCGTACACGTAGTGATCCTGCCCCGTGAACACGCGGCGGTCCTCGCCGCTCCTCCCAGTAGGTCACTCCCCGGTTCGCGCCGCTGAGCGGGAATGCCCGGAATCGAACTTCCAGAGCAGCGTTCCCGTGGCCGCATCGAGCGCGACCACGTGATGTTTCGGTGTCGTGGTGTAGACGACGCCGCCGACCACGATCGGGCTCGCCTGCAGCCCGCCTTCCTCGCCGGAGTCGAACGTCCAGGCCACCTCGAGCTGGCGCACGTTCGCCCGGTTGATCTGGTCGAGGGACGAGTAGCGAATGCCTTGCGGGCCCCCGCCCAGAGCCGGCCAGCCGCGTGACGGGGCCGGCGAGGGCGGCCCGGGAATTTCGCGCCCCCATCCCGCCGATATCATCAGCAGGACGGGGATGAGGAGGACCGGGTACGAGAATCGGCCTTGACCGATAACGCGTGCTCGCCCTACCATCCGCGCACCACCTTTCCCAAGAGCCCATCCCGCCCGCGTGCGGCCGCGCCGCATCGTTCGGCCTGGTCGTCAGGCTTGCTCACATTGACCTGCTGTCGAGAACCGGCAAGGAGGGGTCATGCCAAAATTCCAGTCGAAGGAAGAATACGCGCGGTGGCGCGCCAGCCAGAGGGGCGCAGCGCCCCTCCGCCGTCCGCGGACGCGGAAGAGCTCCGGCGGCCGAGCAGGTCTATGACGGCCCGGCGCCCGGCTCGCAGGAATTCCACGAGCGCCGTCTCGAACACGCGGGTCTCGCCACCGAGCGCGAGAAGAACATGGCCATGCTCTGTCATCTCATCGCCTTCGGAGGATTCCTCCTCCCGTTCGGCAACATCATCGGGCCCGTGATCGTCTGGATGACGAACAAGGCGGACCCGATTTCGTCAACGAGCACGGCAAGGCCTCGATCAACTTCCAGATGTCCGTCACCATCTTCTTCGTCGTCCTGACCCTGCTGCTGATCCTCCTCATCGGGCCCATCGCCATCGTGCTGATCCTGGGCCTGGCTGCTCTACGCCGTGGTGATGATGATCGTCAACAGCGTGAAGGCGCACAACGGCGAGGATGGCGAATACAGCATCACCATCACCTTCCTGAGCTGATACCGCTCCGATCCCGCCGGGGCACGGCCAACCCTACCCTCGATGGGGGCCCGCGCACCTGTGGCCCGGCCACCTGGAGGGGTCAGTACGAGGTGCGGAGCCAGCTCTCCCGGGGCCACGTGAGCTTGCCTGCGCCTGCGCCCTCCGGGCCGGTGAGCAGCGACGGAAGCTGCGTCGGGTCGTCCGTCGTGTACGCGTAGGGCAGGGCGGTGAAGCCGTTCCAGGAGAAGGCCAGCTCCGGCGCGGGCACCGGGGCCAGCGGGCTGCCCGGCTCGTGCTGTCGCCGCGGAAGACCAGGGCGCCGATCTCGTAGAGCGTGTCCAGGGCCAGCACCTTCCCGTGTAGGGCAAGAGGCTCGCGTCCTTCTGGTTGTTCCGCAGCGGGTAGACGACGCCCACCAGCTGTGACTTCTCCAGGAGCACGGCGCCGCCTTCGGTCGAGATCGCGCCGTTGAGGGTGACGTCGAACGAGTAGGTGGCGCTGCTGCCGCTCAGCTTGGCGGCGCTGGAGGCGCTCATTCGCGGCCACCACCGCGTCGCGCCGGCCCTTGGCCGCGTAGGCCTCGGCGTTGTCCACCGAGGAGGTCGTAGGCATGCGCGTTCCCGCGCGCAGTCGCGGCAGGCGGTCCTGCATGTTCAGGTAGTGGTTGTGGTGCAGGGTCACCTGGTGGTTCGCGTTGGCGGGATCGAGCTCGTTGGCGCCGACGAGGTGCCCCTTCTTCTGCGACCGGCTGATGGCCACGACGTCCTCGGCGCTGAATCCGTTCGCTCCGCAGGAAGCTGTACATCGGGTAGGCGGCGGGGTTGAGCTTCGAGGGCGTCGATCTGCTGGCGGACGAAGCTGCCGGGGCCACCGTCGTCGCCCAGGAACGAGGACCACGAGATCGTCACGTTGCGCGTCCGCCCTTGACGTCCACCACCCCGTCGTAGGCCTTGGTGAACGTGCAGTGGTCGATCCAGATGTCGTCGCTCGTCATGTCCACCGTGATGAAGTCCCAGCCCTGCTTGTCGTACTTGCCCTTCGACGACTCGTCCCACTCCCACAGCTCGTCGAAGCGGAGGTTGCGGATGATCAGGTTGTGGGCACGCTTGACGTTGAAGTTCGCGTGCCGGATGGTGGCCCCGTTCGCCGAGGAAGATGGTGAGCCCGTCCTTGTCCTGGATGTCGACGAGGCTCACGCCGCTGGCCAGCAGCACCGGATGCAGGAGCGGCGCGGAGGCGGAGCGCAGCGCGCCCGTGCGCGCCGAGGGCGGGACCTCGTTGAAGCCGAGGTCGAGGTCGTTCATGACCTCGATCACCTTGGTGCCGTGGTTGCCGAGCGCGGCCACGAGGTCGGCGGCGCCGTAGACCTTCCGGTAGTTGGGATCCGTGTCCGGGAGCAGGCCGCCGCCGGTCGCCGCGCGCGCGAAGCCGGTCAGGTTGTAGACCGCCGCGGGCAGGGTATCGGCCACGGTGAGGATGGCGCGGCAGGGTCGGCGTCGAGCCTACGGGATTGCTGACGATCGCGCGATAGGCTCCGGCGTCGCCCTCCTGCACGTTCGTCAGGCTGAGGGTGGCCGCGGTGGCCCCGTCCACGGGGACGTCGTCCTTGAGCCATTGGTAGCTCAGCGGCGCCGTTCCCGTGGCGAGCACGGTGAAGCCGGCGGCACCGCCGACGGCCACGATCTGCGACGCGGGATGGGACGTGATGATCGGCGCCACCGGCCCGCTGTCGACGGTGAGGAGCGCGGTCGCGCTGGTGGCGGATCCCGCCGCGTTGCTCACCACCGCGCGATAGGCGCCCCCATCGGAGCCCTGCGCGCTGCCGATGGTGAGGGTGGCGCTGTTCGCGCCCGTGAGGGGCGCTCCGTTCTTCTGCCACTGGTAGCTCAGCGGCGTGCCCGCTCGCGCCCACGGTGAAGGTCGCAGGAGCGCCCGCGCGCCACGGTCTGGGATGCGGGTTGCCCCGTGATGCGTGGGCGGATCGGCCGGCGTCGCGCCCCGTCCGGCGACAGGTCGACGGCCTTGATCACGAAGTTGTAGTTCGCGCTGGCGCTGGCCTTGCTCAGGTAGAACGCGATGGTGTCGAACTGCGTGAAGGAGCCGGCGGCCTGGACCGCGGAGTACGTCATGGCGACGGTGCCCGACGCCGCGTCGCGCAGGGTGTAGCTGACGGCCATGCCCTGCCCCGGTGTTCTGGAGGACGAGGGTGCCGCGGTAGTCGACGTTCACGGCCAGCGCCGACGAGGGGTCGCGCGCCCCGCCCGTGAACTGCACGTACGGGCTGGTGCTGTTGAGCAGGGATGCGTTCGTCCCCGTGCGCGCGTACAGCTTCACCGGCGTGGCCGTCCCCGGCGAGACCCGTGTAGGTGAGGGCCGCGTAGCCGCCGTAGTTGAAGAAGACGTTGCTGGTCGGATTGTTGGACCCGAAGTCGCCGCTCACCCGGGCGTTGGTGTTCGGCGGACCGTCCGCGACGAACCCCGCGCCGCTGGTGGCGGCCGGATTGGCGACGGAGCGCAGCAGGCCCACGGCGAACGTGTTCGACCCGGCGCGTCGCCGCCGGTGTCGAAGCTCGAGAACTGGACGGTGAACTCCAGGGTGAGGGCCTGATTCACGCCGACCGTCACCGGGGCGTTCGCGGCGCGTTCGTGACATAGGCCAGCAGCGTCCGGCTGGAGCTGACGATCTGTGTCGCCGCCCCGGGAACAGCGGTGAGGTTGTTGCTGCCGGACGACGTGAGCCAGGCGCGCCGAGGCAGGCAGGGCCTGGGTCGTGCGGTCCCCGTCCGCGAAGCGCTCCTGGAGGACGATCGTCGGCGGCACCACGATGGTCAGGGTGGCCGGCGCGCTCGTGGCCACGCCGGCCGCGTTCCCGACCTCGACGCTGTAGCTGCCCGCGTCCGCGAGCTGCACGCCGGACAGGGTGAGGCTGGGCCCGGTGGCGCCCGGGAGCTCGCTTCCGTCCTTGCTCCACTGGTAGCTGAGAGGCGCGCTGCCGGAGGCGGCCACCGTGAACACGACCGTGTCCCCCACGTTCGCGGTCTGCGAGGCGGGCGGGATCGTGATGCCGGGCGGCACCACGACGAAGACGAAGGTGGCCAGCACGCTCTTCGGCGCGTCCATCACCAGGCTGGCCGGATTCGCGTCTCCCGGCGAGGTCGCCGCTCCATCCGACGAACTGCCACCCGGATCGGGAGCCGCGGTGAGGGTCACCGTCGAACCCGCCTCGTACGCGGGCAGGTTCGGATCCACCGCGACGGTGCCGGCGCCCGAGGCGGCGGTGGTCAGCGCGTAGGTCGTCACGGGCGGGGGCGCGGGCGTGAACGGACCCGTCATCGGCAGATAGCTGCGCAGGAGCGCGCGATCCGTCTCGTCCGCGGGAACGATCGTCCCCACCGCGGTCGAGGTGGGTGCGCGTGAAGTCCACGGGGTCGAGGGCGTAGGCGTAGGGCAGGTGCGTGCGGTCGGGCCAGGCGAAGCTCGCGGGCAGGTTGAAGACCAGCGCGCCCGGGTCCACGGGACTGAGGCGGGCGGGATCGAAGTCGCGCGGCACACCGCCGAGCTGCCAGACGCTGCCCCGCTGGCTGATGTGCCCGCCGTTCGAGAACATCAGGGGAGTCAGGACTTCGAGGAAGTCGCTGTTCTCGACCAGCACCGCCGCCCCCGTGGTCGAGTTGACCGCCGTCTGGGTGCCCGGGAAGGGCGCGGACGCCGTGTCGTCCACGAAGAGGTCGTAGACGTGGGCGTTGCCGAAGCGCATGCGCGGCGTGCGCTGGCGGACGAGCGTGAAGGCATCGTGGTGATAGGTGACGTTGAGCTTGCCGAGGTCGATGGGCCCGAGGTTGTCGTCGTTGCCCACGAGGCTGGTCTTGTCCTGGGGAATCTCGTGACGGACGATGTCCTCCACGGACTGCGTCTGCCGCAGCGAGCGGTAGTAGGCGATGCGCGGGTCGGCGGGGTTGGCCTGGTAGAGGCCCTCCAGGTAGCCGATCTGGTCGACGACCTCCGTGCCCAGGTCGCCGGTGACGCGATTCCAGGAGACGGTGACGAGATCGGACCCGCGCACGACGTCGATCTGCCCGTCATAGACCTTGGCGAAGTCGCAGTGGTCGATCCAGACGTTGCGCGCGCCGTTGGTGAGGGCGATGAAGTCCCAGCCCTGCAGGTCGTACGCGCCCTGGGTCGCGTCGTCCCACTCCCAGAGTCCGCGGAGCTTCAGGTTGCGGATGATGACGTTCTGGCTGCCGTCGAGGTTGAGGGTGACGTGGCGCAGGGTCGCGCCGCGGTCGGAGAACAGCGTCTTGTTGGAGCCGACGCGGATGGTGCCGATGCCGGAGGCGATCAGCTCGGGGTTGATCAGGGGCCGCCGTGTCTGGTTGTTGAGGACACCGAGATCGACGTCGGTGCGCACTTCGATCACCAGGCGGTCCGCGCTCTCGAGATAGCTGCGCAGGGTCTGGGCGGGGCTCGGGGTGGCCGCGTCGATCACCTTGTAGTGCGCGGCGTCCGAGGGATCGACCAGGCCGCCGCCGCTCGTCCCCGGGCCCATGGTGGCGAATCCTTCCAGCGTGAACGTGCCGACGGGAGGCAGGTGCGTGCTCGGGCTGCTCACGGTCAGGTCGCGGGAGCGCTGATCTCCGCGTCCGTGCCGCTCGTGACGAGCACCGAGTAGACGCCGGCGCTGGTCGCCTGCGCGTTCGGCAGGCTCAAGGTCGATTGCGTGGCCCCGGCGAGGTCGGTGCCGTTCTTCCGCCATTGATACTGGAGGGGCCCGCTGCCCGCCGCCGCCACCGTGAACGTCGCCGTGGCTCCGATGTTCACGCCCTGGCTCGTCGGCTGTTGCGTGATGAGGTGGGCCGGGGTGAAGACGGTCAGGATCGCGGGGGCGCTGGTGACCGACCCCAGCGGGTTCGTGACGTCCACGGTGTACGTTCCGGCGGCGGCCAGGGACACGTTCGCCAGGGTGAGCGTGGCGCTCGTGGCCCCGGAGATCGCCGTGTCGTCCTTCCACCACTGGTAGGACGGCGGGGCACCCGCGCGCGACCACGCTGAGGGTGACGGTGCTGCCGGCGAACGCGATCTGGCTCGCGGGCGGGGTGGCGATCGTGGGCCCCGCGGGAAGGGGCGTGGCACGGACGGAGAGGGCGACGGGCGCGCTGGTCACCGAGCCCACCGCGCTCGCGACGGTCACGCCGTACTGGCCGGCGTCGGCGAGCTGTAGCGCGTTCAGGGTGAGCGTGGGACCGGTCGCGCCCACGAGGGCGGCGCCGTTCCTCGACCACTGATACGTGAGGCCGGAGGCCCCGGAGGCGGCGACGGACAGGGTGGCGGCGTCGCCGATCGATGCCGTCTGGGGTGCCGGCGGCGTCACGATCACCGGCGCGCCCGCCAGCGGCGTCACGGCCAGAGTGGCGGGCAGGCTGGTGACCGACCCGAGCGCGTTGGTGACCACCACCGAGTAGACCCCCGCCGCGTCCAGCTGCACCGCGGGCAGCGCGAGCGTCGCCCCGGTGGCGCCGGGAATGGGCACGCCTTCCTTGCGCCACTGGTACGCCGGTGCGGGCGCGCCGGAGACGCCAACCCCGAGCACGACATCCTGGCCGACGGACACGACCTGGCTCACGGGCGGCGCCAGGAGGAAGGGCAATGACTGCGGCACCCAGCCGCCGAGCACGAAGGTGCGGTCGCTCCACTGCGCGGCCTCGGCGTCCGTGAGCTGGCGTGACGAGGCGATGCGCTGGGAGACGTCGAGAGGTCCGCCGCCCAGATCGGTGCTCCCGTATTCCCACAGCCGCACCGTGCTCGAGCTGGCCGCGTTGTTGAGGAGCCATCCCGCGGGAGCGACCTGGGGCCCCATCGCGGAATTGATGTACACGACCTGGCTGTCCGGAAAGACGTTCGGGTCGATGCGCGCGAGCCACATTCCGCTGACACCCGGGGCCCCGCTGAGCCGCGAGGCGACGTACACGAACCCGGGCTGGCTGGCGGGCGTGGCGCGCCTGCACGTAGTAGCCGGCGGAGTGACGCTGCGCAGCTCGGAGTTCCAGAAGTAGGCGGCCGCGTTCCCCACATGAAGTCCACGTCGCCCTCGACGTAGCAGTTCTCGACGGAAGCGGAGCCGTTGAGCTGGAGCGTGTCCTGGAAGCTGTAGAGGTCGGCGTCGCGGAGCTGGAAGCGGGCCCTCGTCGCGCGCACCGCCTCCGCCTGCGATCCGCCCTTGGGCGTCAGGTTGCGGACGGTGAGGTTCTCGATGGTGACGTCGGCCGCGTCCACGCCGACGGCGGCGCGCGGGCTCGGATTGAAGATCGCGTTGTTCGCGTACGCGAGGACCGTCTCGCGGCGATCTTCGCCGTGCAGGGTCAGGAGCGGGCGGTTGCTGACGTGGACGAGCTCCTGGTAGAGCCCGCGCCGGATGACGATCGCGCGCCGCACGGCGTTGCCGGCGGGCACGAAGTCGATGGCCCCTGCACGGTCGCGAAGTCGCCGCTGCTCGTCGGCGGCGACCACCAGCGTGGTGGCGTCGGCGGCGGGCGGAGCCGGCGCGGGTGGAGAACCGCCAGGCCGTCGTCCGGCGATGCCCACGAAGTCGCCGTTGAGGGTCCGGAAGACGCCGGTGTCCACGGTCACGGAATAGGTGTGCCCGTAGGCGAGCGAAGCGCGGGGTGTGATCAGCGCGACGGCATCGGTGAGGATGACGGGCAGGTAGTTGTAGACCGTGCCGCCGATGGTCTTCGTCGCCGTGCCGGCGGCGATGTCGATGGTCTCGATGACGGCGCCGCTGGCCACGTCGCGGATCTGGATGAGCCCGGCGCTGCCCAGGATCGGCGCGGTGCTGAACGTGATCTTGAGGGGCACGTCGATCGGCATCCCGCTGGCCGCGTCCGACGGGAACCGCGTGGAGACGGACAACGTCGGGTCGGTGACGACCAGGGCCGCGGGCGCGCTCGTCGCCGAGCCGCCCGTGTTGCTGACGACGACGGAGTACGCCCCGGCGTCGGTGGCCTGAACGGGATCGAGCGTGAAGGTGCCGGCGTTCGCCCCCGCGATGGGGGCGCCGTTCTTGAGCCACTGGTAGCTCAGCGGCGCCGTGCCGGTGGCGGTCACCGCGAAGCTCGCGGACGCGCCGGCATTCACCGTCAGGGACGCCGGCGGGGTCGAGACGGCGGGGGCACGATGACGGTGAGCCGCGCCGCGGGCTGGTGATGCTTCCCGATCCGTTGCTGACCGTAACCGCGTACAGCCCGCCGTCCGGCCGTGGAAGCGCTCGCGATGGAGAGGATGGAGGCGGTCGCACCCGGAACCGGCGCGTCGTCCTTGATCCACTGGTAAAGGAGCGGCGTGCTGCCGGCCGCCTTCACCGTGAGCTGGGCCGGGTGGCCCACCACGACGGTCGTCGCCGCCGGAGGCACCGTGATGGAGGGCGGCACGGGCGAGGTCGTGACGATCAGCGTCGCGGGATCGCTGGTCACCGCGCTCGCGCCGTTCGTCACCACCACCGTGTAGCTCCCGCTGTCGCCGAGCTGCAGGACGGGAATGGTCAGCGACGGACCGGTCGCTCCGGAGAGGTCGAGGCCGTCCTTCTGCCAGCGGTAGGTGAACGGGGAGCTGCCGCCGACGGCGACGGTGAACGTCGCCGGCTCGCCGACGAGGATGGTCTGCGAAAGCGGCTGGGCCGTGATGACGGGCGGCGCGAGCCCCACGAAGACCTGAGCCACGCCGCTGGACACGCTCCCCACGGGTTCGTCGCCGTGAACGTGTAGGCGCCGGAGTCCGACACGCGGACGTCGCCGAGGGTCAGGGTGGCCCCGTTCGCGCCCGGAATGGGAACGCCGTCCTTGCTCCACTGGAACGTGAGCGGCCCGCTGCCGGACGCTCCCGCGGCCAGGACGACGGTTTCGAACTCGACGGTGGAGACGCCGGCCGGCTGCGCCGTGATCGCGGGCGGCACCAGCCCGAGGGTCACGGAGAGGTTCTTGAACGTGATGGCGGCCGCGAAGTTCGAGCTGCTCACCCGCCAGCCGAAGTAGTCGAACGGTCGTGTAGGGAGCCGCGCTCGTCTCCGTGGTCGCAAAGGAATACGTGTCGCCCAGTGTCCCGCCCACGATGGAGACGGCCAGCCGCGTCTGGGTCGCGGAGAGGCGCGTGACCGTGTAGGTCAGGACGTAGTCGGTGTTGTCGGCGAAGACGCGGGCGGCGCCCCCCCGGACGCGATGGTCGTGAAGTCGGCGCCGGTGTTGAAGATGTTGTTCGACGTGATGGTGGTGCGGCGGTTGAGGGTGAAGGCCGTCCCCCCGCCGATGGTCGAGAAGGGCGTGAACAGGCCGTAGCCGGTGTCGCCGACGTAGGCGGCGTTCGCGGTGGCCCCGTTGTCGGCGGGGCGCGAGCCCTTCGAATCGAGGACGCCGAAGCGGAGCTGCGGCACGGGAGCGGCGATGCCGGCGGGGTTGAGCCCGGTGAACGCGAAGGTGGTGCTGAGGGTCAGGGCATCGCCGACGCCGAGCGTGACCGGAGAGCCGGCGAGGCTGAAGTAGCCCGCGATCATGTCCGCGCTGGTCGTGTTCCAGGTGAACCGCGCCGAGCCCGGGGCCACCGTGACCGCGGTGCTGCTCTGGGCCTTGAGCCAGGTCGCGGAGTCGGGCAGCGCGAGAGAGAGCCGCTCGCCGTCCGCGAAGGTGTCGTTCGCGACGATCACGCCGTTCGCCGACGTCACGCTCAGGGCGCGGCGGCGCGCTCGCGGTCGTCCCGCCCGCGTTGGCGACCTCCACCGGAATAGAGACCCGCGTCGGCGATCTGGACGTGGGCGAGGAAGCAGCGTGTCCGACGTCGCACCGGAAGCGGATCGCCGTTCTTCCGCCATTGGTAGAGGAGCGGGGACGCCCGGTGGCCGCGGCCGTGAAGGTGACGTCCGCGCCCACGAGCGCGGATCTGGGCAACGGGTGGCGTCGTGATCACGGGCCGCGGGATCGGCGTGAAGGTCGCGGTCACGGTCTTGTCCGCGTCGATCAGGAGCGTGGCGGGTTGTCGGTGCGCCCTGAGGTCGCCGCTCCATCCCGAGAACTGCCAGCCCGCGGCGGGCGTCGCCGTGAGCACGACCGAGGAGCCTTCCGTGTACGGGCCCGGCGAGGGATCCGCGGCGGCCGTGCCGGAGCCGGAAGTGAGCAGCGTCAGCGCATGCAGGTTCGGCGCGAAGACCGCGGCCACGCCCGCGTCGTGCGGTCGATCAAGAGAGGAATCGGATTGACCGCGCCCCCGAGGTCGCCCTGCCACTGCACGAAGTGCCACCCGGCGGCCGGCACCGCGGTCAGGGTGACGGTGGATCCGCCGCGTACGTGCTCGCCCGGCGGATCCACGCTCACGCTCCCCGAGCCCGTCGTCGTCGTCTTGCAGCGAATAGAAGACCTGCGTGAAGCGTCGCGGTGACGGACTTGTCCCCGTCCATCGTCAGCGTGGCCGGGTTGGCCGCTCCCGCCAGCGCGCCGCTCCAGCCCGCGAATCGCCACCTCGCCGCGGGCACCGCGTCACCCCCACGCTGGTCCCGGCCACGTAGGTGGGACCGGCGGGATCGCTCTGATCGCGCCGGCGCCCAAGGACGAAAGGGACGGCGTGAACGTGCGCGGCGCGAAAGCCACCGCCGACGTGACCAGGCGCTTCGACCTTCTGATCCCACTGTACAGCCGCGTCGGGGCGTGGCACCCGCGGCGCGCGCGTCGAGCCGGCGATCCGCAGCCCCTTCCCCACGGTGTCGAACCGTTCCACCTGGCGCGATCCCGGCTCGAAGGCCGCCCGGCCCTCGGAGACCACGAGGTCCACGACCCAGGCGTTGGCGGCGCGCAGCAAGGCTCGTCTTGATCGGCCTGAAGCCGGGAGCTTGACCTGGGTCGCGGCGGCCACCGGAGGCCCGGCCTGAACGCCGAAGAGCGAGACCGCGCTGCGCCGCGGCGTCGGCCTGAATCGAAGCGCACGACGACGTCGCACGATCCGGCCCCGGCACCCGGCGCCCGCGAGCGGAGAACAGCTGCGTCTCCAGGATGCGCGGAGCCAGCGCGGCCGCGTGAGATTGCGCCACATGGGTGCGATCGACGCGCCGCTCGCGACGTCCGCGTTGTGGCGCCAGCGGTCGGCGATGGCCACGCCGACCACGACCGCACGATCGGCGCCGGTGCCGATGGCGTGCCGCCACTGGATCGAGCGGCTGCCCGGGCGGACCACCGTCGCGCTCGCGTGGTCGAACGCGCGATGTCGGCGAACGCGGGCGGTGCGGCCGCCCCCAGGGCGACGGGCCAGGAGGACGCCCGCCCTGGCGCCATGCCGCCGTCGCGGCCCGACCTGCGCTCATCCGAGCCTCCGGCGCCACCAACTGGGGTGCGCCGGAGGATAGGGCGGGTCCCCGTCCGGCCGCATCTGCGCACCGGGAGGGCTGCGTCTATGACTTTCTGCAGATGCGCGAGCGCGCGGCGATGCCCCACCGTCTCGGCTCCCTCAGATCCGAGCGGTGCCCCGTCCGGCCGGCGGGCCCTCGCTGGGCCGTGCCAGCATGGTGGGCCGTTTTCGAGCCGGGGCCGGCGATGCAGGGCCCCGGTCTCGAGTCTGGCCCCTGCGCCATCCCGCCGCGTACGTCGCTCTTTGCCCTCGGGGTGACCGCGTCCCGCCGCGGGCCTCGAGCCCGCCAAGACCATCACCCAGGTACTTCGCATCGTCGTGTGGCAGGAGAAGAACGGCCCGCCCAGCGACGATGGTGGGTGCCGCGCCCAGACGCGGGACGGCTATCTCTGGTTCGGGACGTCAACGGCCCGGCCCGCTTCGACGGCGTGCGGTTCACGACGCTGAGCCCTGCCGATTCGAACGCGCCCCTGCTCCATCGCATCTACGCGCTCTACGAGGGACGCGACGGCAGCCCTGTGGGTCGGGTTCGCGCAGCGGGCTCACCGCGCTACCGCGACGGACGCTTCAGCAAGCCATACCCATGCCGGACGGCTTCCGTCTCACCGGAATCCGCACCATCCTCGAGGACGCGCCAGGGCCGGTTGTGGGCACGGACCCTCTCCGACCTCTTCGTGCTGCGCGACGGCCGGCTCGTACATCGTGGCTCGCGACGTCCGATCCATCGACCTGGCCGGGACGGACGCCCTGCGCGTGACCACGCACGACGGCGCTGGGGCGGATCGAGGGCGAGCGCGTGGTCCGGCGCCCCGAGCGCCTCCCGTCCCCGGACAGGTGCGAGCCGTTCGTGGTCCCGGCCGCGGCGCTGGCTCCGAGCGCCGACGGGACGAGGTGGTTCGGCGCGCCGTGGGGGTTAGGCCGGCTGCGGCCGGACGGCTCGTGGAAGGTCTTCGGTAGCGCGCGACGGCCTGCCCAGCCAGGCCGTGACCGCCCTGAGCCGCGATCGTCACGGCACTCTGTGGGTGGGCACCACACGCGGCCTCGCCCGCTTCCGCGACGAGGAGCCCGCGGTGGACGGCCGGCATCCGCTCCTCGGGCAGCGGATCATGAACGCTCTACGAGGACCGCGAGGGCAGCCTCTGGGTGGGCACCGGACACGGACGGCGTTCACCAGCTCCGCGACGGGCCTTCACTCCACTGACGTCGCAGGACGGGCTCTCCGACGACCTCGTCATGCCGATCCGGGAGACGCGCGACGGGAGCCTCTGGATCGGCACCGCGCGCGGACTCAACCGGCTGCGCGACGGGAAGATCGAGACGTTCACGACCGCGGATGGCCTGCCCAACGAAAGCGTCTTCGCCCTGGCCGAGGATGCCTCCGGGCGCGTCTGGATCGGCACCAACGGCAGGGCCCCTCAGTCTTCTTCGACGGGCACCACATTCGCCCGTACGTCCGCCCGGGCCTGCCCGCCCGAGCTCGGCCGCCGTGACGGCGGTGGACGACGACGCGCGACGGCGCGCTCTGGATCGGGACCGACGTGGGCGGGCTGCTATCGCGTCTCGGGAGGGCGACGCTGCACCTCCACCGGAAGAGAACGGCCCTGTCGGACAACCACGTGGCGCACGTGCACGAGCGCGCGGACGGCAGCGTGTGGATCGCCACCGACCAGGGCATCACCGGTCTGGAGAGACGGACGGCTCAGGTCTACGGCACGAAGGGACGGCCTGCCCAGCCCGCAGGTGCGCGCGTTCCACGACGCGGGCGAGACTTGTGGATCGGCACCTACGGCGGAGGGCTCTGCCGGTTCCGCGGCGGCCGCTTCCAGGCCATCGCCGCGCAGCGCCGGGCTTCCCGACACCGTCATCTACGAGATCCTCGAAGATGGCCAGGCCGCTTCTGGATGACGAGCAACCGCGGGGTCATCCGCGTGGCCCGCGACGCGCTGGAGCAGGTGGCGGATGGACGGGCCGCCACCGCCGCGTTCACCCTGTACGACATCAGCGACGGCCTGAAGAGCAGCACGTGCGTCGGCAACTTCCAGCCCGCGGCGTGGAAGATCACGCGACGGACGCCTCTGGTTCCCCACCCGCCGCGGCGCGCGGCGTCGGTGCGGCCGCGGAGACCATGCCCGAGCCCGATGCTCCGCGTCCGCTGATCGAGCGCGTCCTCCTCGACGGCAAGGCCCAGCCGGCTGGGCGCGCCCACGGCGCCCGCCGGGACGCGGCGACTTGACCGTCGAGTACACCGCGCCCCAGCTTCCGCAACCCGAGCTCGGTGCGCTTCCGCTACCTGCTGGAAGGGCTCGACACCGACTGGCAGGAAGCCGAGGGCCGCCGCACCGCCCACTACACGAACGTCCCGCCCGGTCGCTACACGTTCCGCCTGGCCGCCGTCACTCCGGGAGGCAGCGCGCGCGGCGGCGAGGCCGCTTGCTCGACGTGCAGCTCGAGCCGCACTTCTACCAGACCGCGCTGGTTCTACGGCCTCGGGCTCTGCGCCGTCGCCCTCGCCACCTGGGCCGCGTATTACGCGAAGCTCCGCCAGGTGCGGAGCCGGTTCGGGGCCGTGCTCGCCGAACGCAGCCGCATCGCGCGCGAGATGCACGATTCCCTCGACCGGGGGTTCACGGCCATCTCGCTCCAGCTCGAGCTCTGCGCGCAGGATCGCCGACGGCGCCCCCGCGGCCAGGGGCGGCCTGCGGCAGCGGCTCGACCTCACGAAGGACCTGCTGGAGTACGCGCGGTCGGAGGCGAAGCCGGTCCATCTCCGACCTGCGCGCGGAGGCACTGGAGGCAGGTGACCTGGTGGCCGCGGTCTCGAAGGTCGCCGAGCAATTCAGCGTCGGGATCCCGACTTGCGAGGTGGGCGTCTCCGTCGAAGGGCGCGCGCGCGCTTTGCCCGGCGCGGTGGAGAGCAACCTCCTCCGCATCTGCCAGGAGGCGGTGGCGAACGCGGTCCGCCACGGACAGGCCCGCGAGGTCGCCATCGCGCCTCTTCTTCGAGCGCGAGGCCGTGCGCCTTCAGCGTCAGGACGGCGGCTGCGGCTTCGACCCCAGCGCGTCGGGATCGGAGCGCGAAGGGCACTTCGGGCTCATGGGCATCCGGGAGCGCGTCAAGAAGCTCGGCGGACGCGCTGCGCCTCGAGTCCGCGCCCGGACGCAGGGCACGGCGTGCTCGTCGAGATCCCTGTCACCGAGTAGACGGCGGTGAGCGATCACAAGATCCGCATCCTCGTCGCCGATGATCACGCCGTCGTCCGCATGGGCCTCGTCTCCTGATCCACAGCGAGCCGGACCTCGAGGTCGTCGGCGAGGCGGAAGACGGACGCCAGGCCGTGGACCTCTTTCGCCAGCTCCGTCCGGACATCCTGCTCGCGGACCTCCGCATGCCGGAGATGGACGGCGTGGCCATGACCCAGGCCATCTGCCGCGAAGCCCCCGAGGCGCGGGTCGTGATCCTGAGCTCGTACGACGGGGACGAGGAGATCTATCGCGCCCTCGAAGCGGGCGCCCGCGGCTATCTCCTGAAGAAGGACAGCCTGGGCGACGACATGCTCAAGGCCATACGCTCCGTCCACGGCGGCCACCACTACATCCCGCCGCCGGTGGCGGCGGTGCTCGCCGCAGCGCATGCACCGCTCGGAGCTGACCCCGCGCGAGCTGGAGGTGCTGAGGGCGATCGCGGACAGGCTCAGCAACAAGCGCATCGCCGGACGCCTCACCATCACGGAGGGGACGGTCAAGATCCACGTGACGAACATCCTGGGCAAGCTCGGAGTGAGCCGACCGTACGGAAGCGGTGACCGCGGCCATCCGCCGCGGCATCCTCCGCCTGGAGTGAGGGCGGCTCAGATTCGCAGGAAGATCCGCCGCCGGTACATCCAGAACAGGATCAGCCACATCACCAGGACCACGGCCAGGCCCTGCACGAACGGCAGGTACGGGTCGCCGGCCATCCGGAACGTGCCGTCACCGAGGTGCGTGCGCAGGCTGGCCGCGATGAAGCGCGCGGCTCAGCTCGTAGATGCAGTAGGCCGCGATCGAGTTCATCCCGATCACGACCAGCGGGAAACGCCCACCGGCGGCGGCCCGAGCACGTCGATGACGGGCGTACGACGCCGGCCAGCAGGATCAGGCACACGCCCGCCGCTCCACAGCGTGAAGCTCGGCGTCCAGATGCGCTTGACGACCGGGCAGAGGCCGAGCGCGCCCAGCAGCCAGCCGGACGCGACGCCCGCGACCCCAGGATGGCGAGCCGGCGCACGCGCGCGGCCGGCGCCATCTCCGGCGCAGGACGCCGCCGGCCAGCGAGCCCGAGGATCATCGTGCCGAGGGTCGGGATGAAGCTGAGCGTGGCGTAGCCGCCGCCGTTGAAGAGGAAGGGCTGCTCCCGCGGGAACAGGTTCAGGAACCAGACGTCGAAGGCCCAGGCCAGGTTGCTGTTCTTGTTCCAGTGGGCGGCGAAGCCCGAGAGGTGGTGCGGCCAGTCGGCGGGCACGCCCACCGCGGCATAGTCGAAGTCCGGCCGCCGGCCGCGGGTAGCAGCGCGAAGGCGGCCCAGTAGCCGACGAGGATCACGGCCAGGGCCAGCCACTGATCGCGCGCGCGGCCGCAGGGCGAGAAGGAACAGGAACCCGTAGCCGAGGCCGATCTGCGTGAGCGTGTCCTCGAAGGTGAAGTACGTCTGCGGCCGGCCGCACCGAGCGCAGCCCGATGCCGAGGGCGACGAGCACGAGGGCCCGCCAGAGCGCGTGAGCAGGTCATGCGCGAGCGCGACTGCCCGGCGGCGCTGCGCGAAGCCGCCGAGAACGGCAGGGCCACGCCCACCAGGAACGAGAACGAAGGCTGGATGAGGTCGTGCAGCGAGCGCGCCGACCCAGGGCACGTGGCTCTGGTGATGGCAGAAGAACGCCCAGAAGGCCGAACCGGGGCGCGCGTCCGCCACCGCGCAGGAGCGGAGCGACTCGGCCAGGAGCAGCAGCATGACGAAGCCACGGTACTGCGCCGACGGAGGTGAGCCGTCCTCGCTCACCGTCCAGCCACCACGCCACCTTGATCATGAAGACGTCGTCCGACGGGGCGCTCGGAACAGGTCGCGCGTGGTCGCGGCCGACGGAGAACTCGCCGGGGTGCTCCTGGTCCTGACGCCGCTGCGTCCAGACGAGGTACAGCGTCGAGCCCGGCCGGAACTCCCAGCGCAGCGACCACGTTGGCGCGCAGCGCACTTGAACGTTGAAGCTCGGGAACGGGAGATCCGGAACGGCGCCGCCGGTCGCCTCGCCGTCGGGATCCACCACGTACGACGCGGAGCTCGCCGGCGGCGAGGTCAGCGTCCCCACGTCCACGCCGTAGACGGGAAATCGTACGTGCGCGGCGCGGCCAGCTCCTTGATGCTGGGGTAGTCGCCGGACGAGAGCAGGCGCCTGCGTGTAGAGCTGGACGCGAGAGCTTCGGCGACAGGACGAGGTTCGACGCGCAGCGGCATCGACGAGCCTCGCTCTGGTCGAGGCCGCCGAAGACGTAGCGCGACCCGAAGGTCGCGGTGGCCGTGGCGATCCGGAGACCGTCGCCAGGTACTGGCGCGACCGTTGTGCACGCGCAGGTACGTGGGCGCCGCCGGTCAGCGTGAGGGCCGCCCACGGCTGGAAGTTGAGCTGCCGCCGACGCGACCGCATCCAGTTGCCGAAGTCGCGCGCTCTGCGCGGTGAAGGACGCGCTGCCGCCAGAAGCGGCGGCGGCTGTCGCTCGACCACGGAGGTGGTGACGGACTCTGATGCCGGGCCGGATCGCGGTGGGGCCGCCGCGCGTGAGCTTGTCGTCCCAGCGTCGCCCACGACCGCTGCAGGCCGAGGTTGAGCCTCCAGTAGTTCAGGAGCTGCACGTTGGCCGCGGCCTGCACGCCGTCGCCCTGCGACTCGCGGCCGTAGTTGAAGGTCCACCACTTCGACGACCCAGACCTGCGCGCGTGCGCGTCCAGCGGTCGGGCTTGAGCTTGCGCCACGTCAGCATCCGTGGCCGCCGCCGCGATCGGCCTGGGTGGCGAAGCCGGCGTCGTTCGGCTCAAGCCGGGGCTGATCCCCCACAACCCCGGCGTTGGCGGTGACGTTGCCGCTGTTCTTGTTGATCCCGAGCCGTCCGCTCCAGCCCGAGAGCGACGTCGCGCTGCGGATCGAGCGTCGACGTGAGGCGCATCCGGGCCGCTGGTAATAGCGCTGGGCGCTGCGTCTGCAGGCGCAGCACGGCGGGCCAGCTGCCGGAGACCGGAGCTGCCGGCGAGCCGCCGAAGACGACCCAGTCCGCGGCGCGGGTCCAGCAAGCAGTGCCCGTCGACGCCGGCGACGTAGGCCTGGCTCACCAGCAGGCTCGTCCAGGCTCGGGCCGAGCGAGCGGTTCACCGCCGTGGCCAGGATTCCGAGGCGCCGCGCGCCGTCCCAGCTCGCGCCGCTCGTCGCGACGAAGTAGTTCGTGAGCGGCTCCACCTCGATGTTGCTGCTCACGGGGCCGCTCGAGAGCTGCGCGCGACTCGCGGCCGGTGACGGCCTCCACGACGCCCACCGTCCAGCCTCCGCTCGTGCGCCCGGTGAGCTTGGCCGCGCCCAGGATCGTCGTCGAGGCCGGCGCGTCCACGTAGTCGCCGGCCGCGCGTCCCTGCGGGCGCGCGCCCGATGCGCCGCGAATAGAAGATCTGGCGGCTCCGGATAGAAGAAGGTCGTGTAGTCGCTGGCCCCGCTGCGTGCGCGAAGTGCGAGAAGACCTACGCCGCCCTCGGTGAAGAAGGGGCGCTTCTCGTCGAAGAACGTCTCGTAGGCGGTGAGGTTGACCACGGCCGGATCCACCTCGACCTGTCCGAAGTCGGGGTTGATGGCGCCCGACGAGCGTCATGTTGCTGGCGAGGCCGTACTTCAGATCGAGGCCGGCGCCGCCCGAACGGACGCGAGCCGTCGTTGAACGGGTTGCCCGGCCGCGCGGGCGCGATGTACTCCTCGCGCCGGACGCGTAGGGCAGGAGCTCCAGGTGCCGCCCGGAGGAATGCCGCGCGAGGCCTTCGAGGTGGGCCATGCGCGAGGCGAGCCCGTTCTCGCTGCTCGGCACCAGCGCGAGCCACGAAATCTCGGACTTGCGCCGCACGATGCGCGCGCGCGTTCACGCCCCAGGTGGGCCGGGCGATGGCTGGGAAGCGGAGCTGCGAGAAAGGGATGCGCATCTCGACCACCAGCCCTGCGCGTCCACGGTGACCGCCGACTCCCAGACCGCGTCCCAGGCGTCGTCTCTCGAAGTTGTCGTCGTAGAGCGACGGCGTCGCGCTGCACCCCGGCCGCGCTCACCTGGAACTCGACTCCGGTCAGGTGATCGTGGTGCGGGTCGAGGAAGAGCGAGAAGCTGTCCGCGTCCGCCACGTCGTCGCGCCGCGAGAGCTGGCGGCTGACCCGCCCGGGCTCGCTGTCGTGGAGGCGCACGCCGACGTAGAGCGCGTCGTCGTCGTAGAGCAGGCGCAGCTCGGTGGCCTCGGTCGCGGGCGCGCCTTCGCTGGGCTCGCGCTGCACGAAGGCGGCCGCGAGCGGAGCCCCTCCATTCGTCTTCGCCCAGGCGTCCGTCCACGGCGATGGGGACGGTCACCCGTGCCGCCTGCGTCACGGGCTGGCCGTGATGGTCCTGGAATGCGTCGGACGAGGGAGCCAGGCCCAGGGCAGGGCCGGGAAGGCGAGCGCGAGAATCTTCGGGGGCAGGGCGCGATTGTAGCCCGACCCGAAGGCGCCGGCCGGCGGCGGGGCTCAGGGCAGCGGCAGTGCGTACGCCGGCCACGACGTCCGCGGTGGTGCGACTCAGGTAGCCTCCCCGCCGGCGGCGATGACCTGACTGCCTGGCCGCTCTTCCCGCGATAGGTCATCGGCGTCGCGTGCCCGCTGGCCTCCAGGCGGTCCGCCCACAGCTCGCGCCCGCTGTCCGCGTCGAAGGCACGCAGGCGCGCGTCGTTGGTGCCGGCGATGAACACGAGGCCGCCCACGGTCGCGATGGACCCGCCCGGGCTGGGCGTGCCCGTCGGAGGCACGCCGCGCGCCACCAGCGCATCCACGACGCCGAGCGGCACCGTCAGGCGACCTGTCCCCGCGTCGAGGTCGATCGCATTGAGGTGCCCCAGGGCGGCTGGCAGGGCCAGCGGTTGTCGTCCCAGAAGCGCGCGTATTCGCCGCCCGAGCCGGCCCGCCGGTAGGCAACAGGGCGCGCCGGGGCCGAGGGGCAGCAAGCCGCCGAGCGCGCCGACCTCGTTGACGTTCACGTAGAGCCGGCGGCGCACGGGATCGAAGGCGCGCGCCCGACCACGTGGCTCCGCCCAGCGTGCCCGGGAAGGTGAGGGTGAAGGCGACCGCGGGCGGGGTGAAGAGCGGGCCCGTGCGCGCGGTATCGAACAGCTCCGTGCAGGTCGGTTCGAGTCCGGCGTCACCGTGGTGAGCTGCTCGCGCGTGATCGACTGCCGGACGAGCGGCGGCGGCCGCGTCGGGATCGGCTGCGTCGGCGACGCCGGACTCTCCGGGCACGGTGCTGGCCGGGCACGGGCGCTCCTCCACCGGGAAGAGGGCTGGCCGGTCGCGCGGTCCGAGCACGAACACGAACCCGCTCTTGCTCACCTGGGCCACGGCCGCGACGTCACGGCCGTCCTTGCGCACGGTCACGAGCGTGGGCTGCGCGGGAAGGTCGTAGTCCCAGAGGTCGTGGTGGACGGTCTGGAAGTGCCAGCGCACGGCGCCCGTGCGCCGCGTCGAGGGCGACGAGCGAGTTCGCGTAAGAGGTTCGCGCCCTTGCGGTCGCCCCGTAGAAGTCGTAGGTCGCGGAGCCGACGGGCAGGAAGACGAGGCCGCGCTCGCGTGTCCACGCTCATCACCGACCAGACGTTCACGCCCGACCGGTCCTTCCAGCCTTCGCCCTCCCACGTGTCGTGGCCGCGCTCGCCCGGCCGGGGCACGGTGTGGGAACTGCCACGCCAGCGCGCCGCTGCGGACGTCGTAGGCGCGGACGTCGCCGGCCGGGCCCGCGCGCGGGATACTCCTGCAGGTGCGAGCCCGTGATCAGGAGATCCCGGTAGATCGCCGGCGGCGAAGACGCCTCGAAATACGCGTTGGGCCAGCCGTCGGCCACGCCCACGCGCAGGTCGACCACGCCGCCCTTGCCGAACTCCGGGCGCGAGCGGCCGGTCCGCGCGTCCAGCGCGAACAGCCGGCCGTCGGGGCTCATGGTCAGGATGCAGCGATCACGGCGCCGTCGGCGGACTCCCAGTACGACACGCCGCGGTGCGGCCCCGCGCCTCCCGCTTTCCGTCGCGCGGCGGCGGGCGGAACGTCCACTCCGCGCGCCCGGTGTCACCCTCGAGGGCGATGACGCGGCCGGAAGGTGTGGAGAACGTAGAAACGCATGCCGTCGACGGCCAGCGGCGTGGACTCGAACGCGATCCGGGTTGGCGCCGCCTTCGAGGTCGCCCGTGTGATACGTCCAGGCCCGCTGCAACCGCCCGACGTTCCCACGGTCGATCTCGGCCAGGGTGGAGTAGCGCCGGCCGCCGGGATCGCCGCCGTAGCTGCGCCAGTCGCCATCCTTGCCGGTTCCGTTCGCCCCCGCGAAACCGAGGGCGAGCACTGGCGGGCAGCGGCGACGGCGAGGACAGGGCGAGGGTCATGGCTGACGGTGGATGGGCGGGAAGCATATCTCGGTGCCCGCTCCCCCTCAGCGCCTCGATCTCGCCGATTCCCAGGTAGGTGCCGTGCTCCTCGCGGTTCGAGAGGAGGATCGACGCGGTACGTCCCCGCGTCCAGGAGCGCGCAGCGTACCGAACCGACGGGTCCCTGATCCACCTCGCAGTCCGCGCGGACGCCGCTGTCAGCGCTTCTCGTAGCGCGCCATCACGTATCGATGGCGCGGGTTGCCCAGAGACGCTTCCGAGCACGCGGTCCACCGTCACCTGCGGCCGGTCGGGTGACACGAGCGTGAACCCCTCCGAGTAGAAGCGCGGGCCGCATCATGGGCTGGCGCAGGAACTCGCCACGCGAGAGGCGGGATGGCGGAGCTGCCACTGCTCCTCGTCCGGGAAGTGGGACAGGCCCGCGCACCTCGGGCGGCGCGAACAGGGAACTCGGTCGAGTACCGCTTGACGAAGCGGCCGTCCGTGACCGGCCCCGCGTCCCAGGTCGCGTCCGAGAAGGACCCAGCGGCCGCCGATGCGCGCCGCGTTCCAGGCGTGGCCGACGCCCGCTCAGATCGCCGCCGTCCGTGCGCGAGTCGCCTCCCACCACGACGATCTCGTCGCCGGCGGCTACGCCCATGGCCGCGAGGAGGTTCGCGTAGCCCGGCGCACACGGAGCGCCGCGTCCGGAAGACCGGTCTCCGCGTCCTGGGGCGGATACTTCTTCGATCACGCAAAGGCCTCCACGTCGTAGCTCACCCGATCGGCCACGTAGTCGTGCAGGGCCTTGATCCTCATCCACGGATCCGGCTCCTGGCGGACGATGTACCGCGCCACGGAGGCGATGCTGCCTCCTCTCCCGCGGGAAGGGCGAGCCACCGCCGGATGGATCGCCGCGGGCAGCGGCCACACGGGAGTGCCGTCGGCGAGGCGCTGCAAGGCTGGTCGGGCTGCGTCCGGTGCCTCGGCTGCCGGGGGCTGGCGCCGGCGCGACGGTCGCCGTGTTGCCGCCGGTGGCTGGCTCCGCCGTCGAGAGACCGTGACGGACGCGCGGCCGAGTCCGCGATCGGCATCGATACCGGCACCGGCTCCGGCTCGCGCTCAGGCCGCTTCGTGCGCGCAGGTACTCCTCGTTGGGGTTGTGGTGCGTGGCCCGGTACAGCCACTCCAGACCGCCCGCGGTGCGCAGCAGCAGCACGCGCGCCGCGCGGGCCTCCGTGCCCGAGCGGTTTTCGAGGAACCAGTCCCCGCGCGTGGCCAGGGCCGCGAACGCGGTCGTGGGCCAGCGCGCGAGCAGGATCCCCCACGATGAGGAGGTTGACGGCGAGCGTGCGCAGCACGATGCGGTCCCACACCGTGAAGAACCGCGGGCGCAGGCTGGGCGTGCGCGCGCGCTTCATGGCCGCCCGCGCCTCCCAGGCCAGGGGCAGGACGGGGAAGGCAAGTACGCCCAGCAGATGGGCCAGCCACACGGGCCCGTTCCAGGTACAGGGCCAGCGAGGACGAGAGCCACATCCCGCGCCGGTGACGAGGAGCACCAGGACCAGCCACAAGCCGTCGAGGAGGACGCGGCGCATCCGTCAGTCCATGAGCGCGAAGGCGAGGATCGTGGACCCGCCGCCACCGCGACGTGCTGCTGGCCGTCGAACACGTAGGTCATCGGCGAGGCGCTTCCAGCGCGCGTTGGCCTGGAACTGCCAGAGCGGCGCGCCGCTGCGCCGCGTCCACGGCCGCGAAAGCGCCGCCGTCCTCGCCGAAAGACGAGGCCGCTCGCGGTGGCGAGGACGCCGCCCCAGGACTGGGCCGGCTCCGACCTGCGGCACCTCCCAGGCGATCGCGCCCGTCTCGGACGTCGATCGCGCGCAGGACCTTCTGGCCCGGCATCGTCGCCGGGGTCCGTCGTCGTGCCGCCGTAGTAGGACTTGCCGGCCTCCCACTCCTCCGGCGCCCGCGTGTACAGCGTGCACTTCTCGAGCGTCTGCACGTAGTAGAGGCCGGTGGCCGGGATCGAAGGCGGTCGAGAACCAGTTCGTGGCCCCTTCCACCGCGGGACAGACGCGTGCGGCCCTCGGCGCACCGGCTCTGGTCGGGAACGAGCACCGGGACGCCCGTCCGTCCCGATCTCGCGCGCCCAGGTCAGCTTCTTCACGAACGGCTTGGCCAGGAGCAGCGCGCCGTTCGTGCGGTCGAGCACGTAGAAGAAGCCGTTGCGGTTGGCGTGCAGCAGGAGCCGCCGCGGGCTCCCCTGCCAGTCGGCGTCCACGAGCACCGGAGGCTGCTGGGCGTCCCAGTCCCAGACGTCGTGCGGCGTGTACTGGAAGTGCCACTTCAGGCGGCCCGTCTTCGGGTCGAGGGCGAGGATCGAATCCGAGTAGAGGTTGTCGCCCACGCGCTGCGTCGCCGTCGTAGTCCGGGCAGGGGTTGCCGGTCGGCCAGTAGAGCGTGTCGAGCGCGGCGTCGTAGGTGCCCGGTCAGCCACGCGCGTCGCGCACGGGATGATCGATGTCCGTGCCCTTGCCAGGTCTCGGATCCAGGCTCTCCACGCTTGGGCACGGTCCAGAAGCGCCAGGCCTCCTTCCCCGTCGCTTGATCGAACGCGGCCACGAAGCCCCGCGCGCCTTCGTCGCCGCCGGAGCTGCCCGAGATCACGAGCGACCCACGGCCAGCGGCGCCGACGTCGCGCCGTAGTTCTGGCGCCAGTCGGCCATCTCGGTGTCCCACAGGAGAGCGCCCGTGAACCGGTCGAGGGCGAGGACGTGCGCGTGGTCGGTGACCAGGAAGACGCGGTCGCCGGCCACCGCGACGCCGCGGTTGATGCCGCTGGCCGCGTCGCCGGCGAGCCCCTTGGTCCGCGGCCGGCGGTAGTCCCAGAGCCGGCGCCCGTTGCCCGCGTCGAGGGCGTGGCACTCGTTGGCGGCGGTGACGTACATGATGCCGTCCACCACCACCGGCGTCACCTTCCAGGCGCCGCGTGTCGCCCGAGCAGCGATACGTCCAGCGCGGGGCGAGGCGCGACGACGTTGCGTCTTGTCGATCTGGGTCGAGCGCGCTGAAGCGGTTGCCGCCGTACTGTCCGTGATAGGTCGGCCAGTCCGCCTGCGACGTGACCGGCCGGTAGCGCGTCCCCGACCCTGCGCAGGAGATGGATGCGCCGGTCGTCGGACGGAGCTGCAGGTCTTCGGCCGTGCGGTTGAGACGCGAGCGCCGTCGCAGCGTGCCGGCCGTCCGTCGTCTCGACCTGGGTCTCGGATCGGCGCGGCGGCGCGGCCGGGCCGTGAGCGTCCGCAGGAACGCCACCAGCTCGTGAAGGTCGGTCTCGGGCACCTCGAGCGCGGGCATGCCGGCGCGCAGGCAGCCCGCTGCGCACGAGCGCCGCCAGCGCGTCGTCGTCGCGCGCGTCGAGACCGCGTCACGATGCCGGGCCCCTTCTCGCCGCCGTTGCCGTCTCCGCCGTGGCAGCGCGCGCAGGCGAGCTCGTACCAGCGGCGGCCGGCGCCAGGCGGCTGCGCCCCGGCCTGGCCGGCGCCGAGGAGGACGGAGACGAAGGCGACGGCCGCGCGCCGAGCCATCAGTTCGAGTTACTCGAGCCGGGCCACGCGCGAGGCGGCGCCCCAGCTGAGGCCCCAGGCGGCGGCGGCCATGGCCACCAGCCCCGCCGCTCCCAGGACCACGGCCACCGCGCCGAAGCTCTGATGGAGGGGACCAGGACGGCCTGCGCCACTCCGAAGCCGATCGAGATCGCGAACCCGATCACGTAGCTCCAGCATCGACTGCGCCCGGTGCTGCTCCTGCGAAAGCGGAAAAGCCGGCCAGAGAGGAGACCCACGATGATCACCAGCCGCGCCACGAGGACGTAGCTCAGGGCCAGGACGGCGGCCAGGGCGGGCGAGGTAGCGTCCGGAAGAAGATCGCGGCCAGCAGCAGCGTGGGCAGGGCGAGGAAGCGCAGCTCCAGGGCGGTCGCGAGCCCGCGCACGAGCTGGCGCGGCTCGATGGGAGCACCGCAGAAGATCCAGCCCGCCGCGGGCAGTGAGCTCTGGCGCGTCACCTTCAGGCCGTCGGCGACGGAGGAGAAGCCCAGGTACGTGAGCAGGGTGACGGTCGACGACGTGCTCGGCGCCAGTCAAGGCCACCGCGAAGGCGCCGAGGGCGAGGACTGGAGGAGCCAGGATCTTCGCGCGCGAGATGTCCTCACGCCGCGTGACCAGGAAGGACGGCGCAGGCCACGGCCAGGACGGGAGGCGGGAGCAGGAGGCGGCCGAGGACGGGGACGCGCATCGACCCAGCTCCAGCGCCCAGACCAGGGCCGATCGCGGGACGCGCGCGCTGGTGGCCGCGCTCTGCTCCGCGAAGTTCGCGTAGTGGCGATGGAGGACTCCGCGGGCCGGACATGACTCCGGCCGCCGCCACGAGAGCACGCTGCTCCCACACGCCGCCACGGCGCTCCCGGCCACGGTGTCGTGAAGCCAGAACAGCGCGAACCAGGACGAAGGCGAGAGGAGGGCGGCCAGGCCGATGGGCGATCGAAAACGAGCGCGCCACCCTCGCCCGCCGAGCGGGATCCACCCGAGGGAGGTGGCGGTGATCCCAGGATCGCGATCACGAGCGAGGAACTGGAGGGTCTTGCGCACGCGGTCGAGAGGGATCCAGCGCAGGCCGACCATGAGCACGGACAGCCAGAGCACCGCCGCCGCGAAGCAGCCCGCGACGAGAGTCAGGTACGAGGCCACCGCGCGCGGCCAGGGCGAGCCGAAGTGGACGACGCGCGACCGCGATGGGCACCGAGCCCGAGACAACCGGCGAGCAGGCCCGCGAGCACGGGGAGGAGGATGGTCCGCGCGGAGAGCGAGCGTCCGCGCCGCGATCGGCTTGGAGGCCAGGATCTCCAGCCTCCGCTCCTGCACGTCCTGGCTGTCGGGATTGATGGCGAGGATCCACGATGACGAACACGGCCGCGAACAGGAGGACGAGATAGCTCGGGAGATCGGCCACGCGCCAGGCCCGCGCGCTCAACGCATCACGCCGAGCGTGGTCATGGAAAGAGGATCTGGCGCAGGGGATGGCCCTTGCTGCCGGTGCTGGCGTCAGGTGCCGGGGCCGAGCGACTGCTTCAGGGTCAGGCGGAGGAGCGCGCGGAGCTGCAGAGGTCCACGCGCCGGGCGTCCGGCGCGACCGCGCTCATGCCGGGGCCGCGCTCCCGGAAGAGGGCCAGGAGCGCCTGCTCGAGGCTGGCCGCTCCGGACGCGACCACGACCTCGCCCACCGTGCCCACGCTCACGAGCCGGCCGGCGTGGATCACCGCGATGCGCGTGCAGACCTTCTCGACGATGTCGATCAGGTGCGACGAATAGAAGATCGGTGCGGCCCTGCTGGGCGAGGCGCCGCATCATCTCCCTGACGTGGGCCACCGTCTCCACGTCGAGGCCGTTGAGCGGCTCGTCGAGCACCAGCACCTCGGGATCGTGGAGCAGCGCGGAGATCCAGCAGACCTTCTGCTTCGTGCCCTTGGAGAGGACGCCCATCGGCTTGTCCTTGTCCGCCTCCAGGCCGAAGCGCGCAGCTCCTCGCCCATGCGGTCGCGGATGCGCGCCTTCGGAGAGCCGATGAGGCGGCCGATGGCGGGTCAGGTACTCGACGGGCGAGAACTTCTCGAAGAGCGCGCCCGACTCCGGGACGTAGCCCAGGCGCGCCTTCACCACTCCAGCGGCTGCTCGAGCACGCTGTGGCCGCCCACCAGCGCGTCCCCGACGTGGGACGGATGAGAGCCGGTGAGGATCTTGATGGTCGTGGTCTTGCCCGCGCCGTTGGCGCCCACGTAGCCGAACACCTCGCCCCAGCCGACCGGAGAGCGACACGTCGCGCAAGGCCTGCTTGGGCCCGTAGTCCTTCCCGAGATGCCGGAGCTCGATCGCGGCCTCTCCGTCCACGCGCTCAGTTGTCCAGGCGCAGCCGAGCCGAAGGCCTCGGGCGTGTGGAACGTCTCGTTGTTCACGGTCTGCCAGTTGATGTACTTGCGGTCCGCGGCGCGGGCCTGGCACGCGGTAGAGGTTGATCCGCGTCTCCACGTCCGTTCTTCGGGGCCTCGCGACGTCGATCGGCCTCCAGCGGGATGCGCATCTCGCCGTACCAGACGCGCTTGTCGCGATCGACGCGGGCCTTGACCTCGTAGCCCGGAGTTCCAGGACACGTCGTGCGACGGCGGCGTCTTCCCGCGGTCGATGGCCAGGTCGACCCATTCCGCCCTGCGGCGAGACCTGGAACTCCTTGTACTTCTTGATGTCCTGGAAGTCGGTCCCGATGAAGGCCTCCGCCACGTCCCAGTCCCAGAGCTTGTCCGTCTCGGCGGTCGTGGTCGGGGTCGGGCTTGACGTTAGAGCTCCTCGTAGGGGGCGATGAACAGCAGGTAGACGTTCTTGTCCGTCCAGCGCGAGCGAATCTCCGTGCGATGGTGCGGCACGACCTTGCCGAAGCCGGTCCTTCTCGGCGACCACGCCGGTCGACGCTCTTCCAGCGCCGCGGCGCCGGATCGGCGGTGAGCGCGAAGTCGGCCGCGCGCGCGATGGCTCACGATCACGCTGCCGTCGGCGGCGGAGGCGCGGCCGGCCGCGGCCGGTCCGGCGAGGACGGCGCAGGAGACGACGATCCGCAACACGGTACGATCGACGCGTGAAGTCGCCCTGGCTCTCACCGTTCCTCCTCTGCGCGCTGGGGCTGGCCGCCTTCGGCCGTGCCGCGCCGCCGTCCGCGCACCCGCGCGGACGCTCGTCCGGCACGAGGCCAGCCGCATGTCGATGGCCTGCGCGTACGACGATCCTGGCCTACGGCGAGGACGGCGGCGCGCTGCCCGGCGTCGTGGAGGCCGCCTTCGACGAGGTGGACCGCATCGACCGCCTGATGAGCCACTACAAGCCGGAGAGCCCGCTCTCGCGCCTCAATCGCGGCGGCGGCCGCGGGGCCGGTGGCGGTCGAGCCGGAGCTGTTCGACTTCATCGCGGAGTCGCTTGCGGTACTCGCGCGAGTCCGACGGCGCGTTCGACATCACCGTCGGCCCGCCTGATGAAGGCGTGGGGCTTCTTCCGCGGCGGCGGCCGCCTCCCGACGCGCGGAGGAGCTCGCGAGGTCCGCGGAGCGCGATCGGCTATCACGCACGTGGTGCTCGACGCCCAGGCAGCGGACCATCCGCTTCGACCGTCCGGGCATGGAGCTGGACCTCGGCGGGATCGCCAAGGGCTACGCCGTCGATCGCGTGGTGGCGCTGCTCCGCGCGCGCGCACGTGGCGGCGGCCCTGGTCAGCGCCGGGCGGCAGCACGATCTCGCGCCTGGGCGCGCCGCCCGGCGTGAGGCGCCTGGGACGTCGGACGTCAGGATCCTGCCGGCGGCGGCGCGCGTCGCCCTCACCGTTCCCCTCGAGGACCGCGCGCTGTCCGTGTCCGGCCGCGCGGAGAAGTCGTTCGAGCGGGACGGGATCGTGCTGCTGCGCACATCATGGACCCGCGTACCGCGCGGCCGGTGCAAGGGTCTCTGAGCGTCGCCGTCGCTGGCCGCGACGCGGCACCGCCGGCGACGCGCTGGACGACGCGTTCTTCGTGGAAGGCGTGGAGCGCAGCCGGGCGCATCTGGCCCAGCGTTCCCGCGACCGAGGCGATCTTCTTCCTTCCCGAGCGCGAAGGCTGGAAGATGGTCCGCCTCGAAAGGCCGCCCCGCTGATCCGCGCGGCGCGCCGCTCAGGACAGCGTGAAGTGCACGGTCACGGTCATGATCACGCGCGCGGGACACGCCGTTGACGAGGGTCGGGGTGTAGACCCACTGCTTCACGGCATCCACCGCCGCGGCGTCCAGCAGGGGAAGGCCGCGCAGGACAGTCACCTGCTCGATCCGGCCGTCGGCGGTCGATCGTGCACTCCGAGGATCACGACGCCCTGGACTCGGGCCTGCCGCGCGATGTCGGGATAGGCCGGGTTGACGTGCCTGAGCTTCCGTGGCTCCCGGATCGCGCCCCGCGATCCGCACGGCGGCACCTCGTCGGGCGCATCCCCGGACACCGGTGCCGCCGCCGGCACGGCGCGCCGGCGCGGAGGCTTCGGCGCTCGCGCAGGCGCCCTCTTCCGGCCTCGACGCGCGCGGCTTCGACACCGCACGGGCAGGCCGGTGAGGCCCGTGTGCGTGAGGCACCGCATCTGGCCGTGGACCGGCCCGATTCCCGCCAGCGCTCCCAGGCCGCTCAGGGCGAGCACCGAAAGCGACAAGAGCTTCACGCTGGACGGAGACGCCGTGCGCCAAGCGGCGCATGCGCGGTGATGCGGCCCAGAACGCACAGGGCGACGCCGAGGATGGCGGCGCCAGGCAGGCGAGGCGCGACCGCATCAGGATCGAGTCCGTCATGCCCGGACCCGCGTTGCACGGCCGCGACCATGCCGAGCACCACGACGACGAGACCCGCCGGCGAGAGGCGCGCGGCACGAGCGCCGCCGCGTGCAGGCCCGCGCCGCCGCCCGCGTCTCTGCGCGCTTCCGATCCGTGCGCTCCGATGCGGCCGCCAGCAAGGCGACGAAGGCCAGCACGCGCGCGGCGGACGGCAGGCCGAAGGCGAGGGGAAGGATCGCCTCCGCCGAGCTCGCCGCCAGAGCGGCTCGTCCACCGGAGCCGGTCAGGGTCAGCGTGCTCAGGGTCTGCCGGAACAGGATCGCGGTCAGCCCCGCTCCGAGCACGACCGGGAAGAGGACGAGCGCCGCGGACGCCAGGACGGTCCAGAACCGCGGCCGCGCCCCGCCGCAGGAAGCGCAGGCCGACCACTCGCCGAGGAAACCGGCGAGGGCTGGCGGCCAGCACGACGAGGACGGCGACTTTGACGAAGAGCGGGATGTCAGCGAAGGGACAACATGGCCCGCGTCCATCACTTCGCCGCGGGCAGGTCCACCCACGCCGTAGGGGCCGAGCCGCGGGACCGTGAACTCGGTGCCTCCGTCCACGACGCCGCGCGGTCCTCCAGCGCCACCTTGCCCTGGCCGGCCACGGTTCGCCTCTGCCTCGGGATAGGTGCCGCGCAGCCGGACGCGCAGCGCCTTCGGTGTCGCGGCCCGCCGTAGTTGAGGAGATGCAGGCGCAGCGCGTGAGCCGTCGCCCGTGAGGCGGGCGATCACGATCTCGGTGCCGAAGATGCGCAGGCTGCGCTGCTCGTCCGTCGAGGCTGGCGGCGGACCTTGAGCGACGAGCGCGCTCGGGATCGGCGGCGGCGTCCTGCCGGGTAACTCGGGCGTGCCGAGCTTCGACGCTGACGCGGTACTGCGCGGAGGGCGCGGGTCGACGATGCTGAAGAGCAGGTTCCGCCGCACGAGCAGGTTCAGGGACCTCGCCCATCGTGGCCGATCCGTCGTCCACGACGGCGACGTCGGCGACGTCGGGCAGGTCGTGCGTTCGGGCAGCTGCCGCGAGGAAGGCCAACATCCGCCCCACGCTCCTCGACGATCCGCGGGATCGATCTTGAGGACGGCGTCCGCCCCGTACGCGAACGCCTCCGCCGGCGGCCAGCGCGGCCCTTCGCCGCGGGCAGGTCGTAGACGTAACTGCCCCGCGGCATCGCCGCAGGAAGCGCCAGCCGTTCGTGAAGACCCACGGGCTGCGCGTCGCGGACGCGCGGTCGGACGCGGGCCGTGATGCCGGGCGCGGCGCAGCGTCTCTCGCAGGCCGCCAGGTCGGCGTCGCTCACGGGGCACGGCGGTGAGGCCCGCGCCGCGCCAGGCCTCCGCCTGATCCGGCGGCACGCACACGCCGCTCGATGCCGGCCGTCTTCAACGCGGGCGCGGTCTCGACGCCCTGCGTCCAGTAGAGGCACGGCAGGCGCGGCCAGCCAGAGGAGCGCGTCATACCACGATGTCCTGCACCTTGATGCGCGCCATGTCCGCCACGCCGAGGCCGAAGGCCGGCTCGCGAACTCCACGTGGCCGGGCTCGCGGATGATGATGTTGACGTTGGGATCCGGCGTCGCGGGCGCGCGCCGTCGTCGATCTTGAGGTACTGCGGCGAGCGGTCCCAGATCGAGATCGCGCCGTCGGCGCTTCCGCTCCTCGTCGATGATGTCGAGGAGCAGGCGGTCGATCGCGACCGGGATCGGTGCCGAAGAAGATCTGCTTCGGGTAGAAGACGTAGCTTGCGCGTCCGCGCGAACGGCCCGCCGTGCCAGACCCCGCGCAGGCCGTCCATGATCTGGAGCACCGTCCGCGAGCGCAGCGGCTCGACCGCGGCCAGCGTGCCCACGAAGGAATAGGTGTGGGACTTGCCCCGCGTAGTGGGTGCGCGCCACGTTCGAGAAGCTGCCGTAGGCGATGTTCTTGAGGCAGCCGGTGGCGCCGGTCGCGCCGTGGTCCTTCATGTTCGGGATGTTGATGATCTTGGTCAGCTGCTGGGAGACGAGCCGCATCATGTTCGACCGCGTGTCCTCTTCCCCGAAGAGGTCCGCCTCGACGTAGGTCGCGGGATCGTAGCCGCGGTTGTCGGCGTGCCGGTTCGCGCGTCTCCGCGGCCACGATCTGCACCCCTCCGGGCAGGTGCGGCGCGTAGTTCACCTCGTCCAGCTGGTTCTGGAAGCGCTCGTAGACGTAGATCTGCGTGGGCGGGACGCCGAGCCGCGCTGAGCTGGCGGACGATCTCGGCCACGATCTCGTAGGCGGAGACGCACCAGGGATGGCCGCCGCAGTTGACCTTGATGCCGACGACGTCCGCGGGCTGACGAACTGCCGCCACGCCTCGCGCGGCGTCGTCCTGCCCGGTGAGCGCGCACATGCCGCGCGCCATCATCTCGCGCACGACCTCGTCGTTGGCCGCGCTCGTCTCGACGTGTCGACGGCACTTCTCGGACTTCACGGCGATCACGCGTCCGGGATAGGGACCGGCATGCCGGGCACGGCCGCGGCCGCGTACTTCGTCACCACGTTGAGCTTGGGAGCGCGTCCGGCTTCACCGGATCGCCCGGCGCACCCTTCAGCGAGGGCGCGAAAGGAACCGCGGCCATCAGCCGCACGAACGACCTGCGATCCATCGAGCACCCCGCGTCTTGCGAATGTCCGAGTGCCGGCGACGTTACTGCGCCGCCGGGCGAGAGGTCAAGCAGCCGCCGCCGCGGCGGCCATGTTACGGTAGCTCCTTCGCGCTCCGCCGCCGGACCACAGGGAGGACACATGAAGAAGATGGCGCTCGTCGTGACGATGCTCCTGGCCGTGCCGCTCATGGCCGCCACCCCGCCGGAGATCACGATCTGGACGGCGGCCGACCTCAAGGCCCAGAGCGACAAGCTCGCGCAGAAGCTCGACGCGCAAGAAGGCCGCCTTCGAGCGCCTGGCTACGTTCGGCAACCACCTGCACGATGATCGCGCACCGCGAGGCGGACGGCTCGGCGGAGATCCACGAGACGCAGGTCGACTTCTTCTGTCGTGCAGAACGCGGGACGGCCACCCTCGTGTTACGGGGGCGAGGTGCCGGGGCCAGGACGACCGCGCCCGGCGAGCTGCGCGGCGCGGCGGTCAAGGGCGGCGAGCGGAAGACCCTCAATCCGGCGACGTCGTCCACATCCCGGCGAAGGTCCCCCACCAGCTCCTCGTTCGCGGGCAAGGAGTTCACCTACTTCGTGATCAAGGTCGACACGCCGTAAGCGACGGCGAGTAGTTTCGACGGGTTGTCCACGAGCAGCCGGCGCACGTCGCGCTCGCTCAGGCCGGCACGCCGCAGCGCGGGCGGAAGGCGTCGAACAAGTACGTGTAGGGCCGGAAGCGCCCGCCCCAGTTCCGCCCACGTGGTACCAGCCCGCATCCTGCGAGAGCAGGACTCGCCCGAGCTGTCCCGCGCGCGCGAGGTCCATCACCGCCGACACGTGCGCCCGCGGTGAGCTCGGCCACGCCGTCCAGCTCGATCCAGGCTCCGGCCCGCGCCGCGCCTCGGGTGGAGAGCGCGGTCCTTCTCGTTCTGCGCGTGCACGCCCAGACGAAGGCCGCGGGCGAGACACGCTGCGCGTCGAGGACGGAGAGGATGTCCATGGCCGCCCGGCCGTCGCCGGTGTGGCAGTGGATCCGTAGTCCTGTCCGACGGTGGCAGAGGGAGGCGGCCACGATCAGCTGCGGTCGATCCCGCGGAGAGCGGGCCCGGATCGACACCCGTCTTGATGAACCCCGGCCGGACGCCGGTGCCCTCGATCCCGTCGCGCCACTCCGCCGTCCAGCGCTCGGCGAGCGTCTCCGCGCTCTCCTCGAACGCATGCGCGGGCAGGTACTTGTCCTGCGCCGCGCGTAGTACCCGGTGTTGGTGACGACGTGCAGCCCGCTCGCTTCCGAAAGTCGCACCAGCAGCGTGGGGTCGCGGCCCGAGCCAGGCGGGGTGCACTCGACGAGAGTGCGCGCCCCGCGCGCCTTCAAGCGCCAGCAGATGAGGGAGCACGACGCGGAACGCCTCCGTCGCGTCGTAACGGCTGCGCGCGACCTTGTCCGCCCCCACGAAATCGACGAGGACGTGCTCGTGGACGAGCGTGGTCCCGAGATCCGCCGCGTCCGACGGGCCCGCGCACCGTCAGGTCGCGCGGCCGCGCTGCGGCGCGGCCAGGAGCGGCTCGGGCGATGGCCAGGGCGGGGAGGCCGGCCGGGAAGACCCGGCGGTCCGTCTCTCATCCGCCTACTCTATCGCCGGCCGGCCCGCCGGCCTCCGTCGCCGTGATAGTGTCTGGCTCCTACTCGGGGGTGGCCCATGTTCACCGCCGCTACCGGACCTCACGCTCCCCAGCACCGTCACCGGTTCCTGGCCCCGTCCGAGATGGTTCGACGTCAGCATGTGGGGCGTCCGCTCGACACCTGCATGATGGACGTCCGCTTCCGCGAGAAGTTCCAGGACGCGCTGGCGGTCGTGATCAGCGAGCAGGAGCGCGCCGGGCCTCGACCTCCTCACGCACGGCGACTTCCACTGCGACGAGGACATGGCCGGCCGCGCCTGGCACCACTACCCGCTGCAGCGCTGGGCCGGCTTCGAGGGCGACTACCTGCAGCCCGAGGAGACGCGCGCGCCCTGGCTCCACTACCCGCCGGGCACGCTGCTCAACGAGATCTACACGGCGTGGCGCTGGCCGCACGTGGTGGACAAGATCGAGCACCGCCCGCTCGGACTATCCGAAGATCTGGCGCATCGCGCAGGGCAAGACGCGAGAAGCCGGTGCGCTTCGGCACCTGCTGCTCGCAGGTGATGGCCCTCTTCCTGGACATCCACACCCCGAAGTACAAGGACAAGCGCGAGGTCATCTGGGACATGGCGCGAGGCGATGAACACGGAGCTGCTGGCGCTGCGCGACGCGGGCTGCCGGCTTGATGCAGATCGAGGAGCCGACGCTGCACTTCATGGCCAACACCTTCGGCAAGGACCACGAGCAGGTGAAGTTCATGGTCGACGCGTTCAACCGCGAGGTCGAGGGCCTCGACGACGTGGAGATCTGGATCCACACCTGCTGGGGCAACCCGAACATGCAGCGCGTGATGGAGGACACGAGCTACGCGCGCGTCGCTCGAGCTGTACCTCGAGCGCGTGCCGTGGGCGACGTGTGGACGCTCGAGATGAAGGACCGCAACCAGCGGGACCTCGAGCTGTTCGAGCCGCTGAAGCACGACCTGAAGAAGAAGATCTGCATCGGCGCCGTCAGCCACCGCATCGCTGCAGGCGGACCGGCCCGAGGACGTGGCGGGCGAGATCCGCAAGGCGCTGAAGTACATCCCGCCCGAGCGGCTCATCGTCTCGAGCGACTGCGGCTTCGGGCGCCAGGGCTGCAACCGCGAGATCGCGTTCTACAAGGCCACCGCCATCGCCCAGGGCTGCAACATCGTCCGCCGCGAGCTGGGCCTGCCGGACGACCGACGTGCCCGCCGCCGATCCGCGGCTGCAGCTCGACATCGTCGTCTTCGATCTCAGGGGCACTCACGCCTTAGTGCGGGCGTCGCGGCCCCCTGCGGCCCTCGCATCGCCGCTGCTACGCCGCCAGGCTCTTACTGGTCAGGCCTTGATCCGGATGTTCCGGAACTGCACCAGGGCCGGCCTTGCGCTCCGCTGTCCTTCTTGCTCGCCGTGGTGCTGGAGGGCGATGCCGGCCGCGCGCGCGGCACGCCCGGCAGCTCGCGCGTTCGTCGATGCACCGCGCTCGCCGTTGAGGACGACGGTGAGGCCGGTCGCCCTTCATCGTGATCTCGAAGGTGTTCCACTCGCCGATGTTCGTGGTCCGCGAGGCTTCTTCGGCGTGACGCCCGCCCGCACCGACGGCGGCATCTTCTCGTCGGTGCGGTAGCCGTAGACCTCGCCCGAGCCCACCGGCCAGCACCAGATGTTGACCTGCGCCTTGTCGAGCCCGCGCAGGTAGATCCCGGAGTCCGAGTCGGGCACGAGCCATGAGGACGGGCTTGCCCGTCGGCGTCGAGCTTGCGAGTGCCGTCCAGGCTTGACGATGTGCACGTTCGGGTTGATGTAGGGCGTCTCCTTGATCCGCCAGTCCACGCGCAGCGATGAAGTCGCCGTACTCCTTCTCCGTCCAGAGGTGCTTCTCGCCCGTGGCCTCGCTGCTCCGCGTCGTAGTCGATCACGCCGTCCACGACGCGCCAGTGCCCGTTGTCGCCCAGCGGGCACGCGCCAGCCGCTCAGGTCCTTGCCGTTGAAGATGCGCCGTGAAGCCGGGCGGCGGAGCTTCCGGCGCGCGCCAGGAGGCGCGCGTGGAGACGGCGGCGGCGAGCGGCGAGCATCGGCAGCATCTTCCTGGACATTCGGTCGAGCCTTTCGCGCGCGGGCCGCGCGCGCGTCAGTGCCTCATACAGGATTTTGGGTGCCCAGCACAAGCCCCGTGACAGCCGTGGGGCGGCGGTGAAACCGCTTGCACGCCACCCGAGGGAGGTCTAGGATGGCGCCAAATTCCCTGGAGGCGATTCATGCGGATTGATCGTTTGCGCAGCGCGAGCCTGTGGCTTGCCCTCGCGGTCGTGCTCGGCTTCGGCGTCCAGCGCGTTCGCGCAGACGGGCGCGGCGTCGATCACCGGCCTGCTCGCCGACCAGAGCGGCAGCGGCGGCGCCCGGCGTCGCGTCACCGCCGACCAACCAGGCCACCAACGTTGCCTGCACGGCGGTCTCGAACAACGCCGGCAACTGCACGATCACGTCGGTGCCCGTCGGCACCTACGTCGTCGAAGGCCGGAGCTGTCCGGCTTCAAGACCGCGACCACGAAGCCGTTCGCGCTCGAGGCGAAGCAGATCGCGCGCCTCGACCTCAAGCTGGAGGTCAGGCGCGCCTCGAGGACGCAGGTCGAGGTCGACGGCGGAGGCGCCCGTCCTGCAGACGGAGACGGCGACCGTGGGCGAGGTCGTCTCTCGGCAAGACCGTCGAGTCGCTGCCCGCTCAACGGCCGCAACGCCAGCCAGCTGGCCCTCCTGCTGCCGGGCGCGATCACCCCCAACCCGCGGCGCCCAGACCGACGCCGCGAGCCGCAGCGCCGGTGCCCGTCCGTACGTCAACGGCAACCGCGAGCAGACGAACAACTTCACGGTCGACGGCGTCGACGTCGAACGAGACGATCGACAACCGCATCGCCTACCAGCCGAGCCCCGACGCCCTGGCCGAGATCAGCGTGGAGACCAACAACTACGCGGCCGACATCGGCAACGTGGCCGGCGCGCGTGATCAGCAACGTCATCAAGTCGGGCGCGCAACGCCGTTCCACGGCAACGTGTTCGAGTTCTACCGCAACGGCGACTTCGACGCGAACACCTGGGACGAACAACCGCGTCCGGCGCCGCGCAGGAGCCGAGCAAGCAGCACATCTTCGGCGCCACCCTGGGCGGCCCCGTCCTCAAGAACAAGCTGTTCTTCTTCGCGCGACTACCAGGGCTCGCATCCTGGACCAGCCCGGGCACGCAGACGGTGTCGGTGGCGCCCCGACGCCTGGCGCCGCGGCGACCTCTCGAGCGATCGAGCGCCGTCGATCCGGGATCCGCTGCACCGGGCCTGCCCTTCCCCGGCAACCAGATCCCGCTCAGCCGGATCAGCCCGACCGCGCGTCGCGATCCTGAACGACAGCCGCGAACTACCCGCTGCCGAACCGCACCGTGACCGGCGTCACCGGCAACTTCGTGGGCGACTCGCTGCTCGCACCACGCGCGCGCACCAGGGCGACCTCGCGACTCGACTGGAACGCCTCGACCAACGACAAGCTCTTCCTGCGCTTCTCGTTCGCCGAGCTACGAGGACCAAGACGCGACAAGCAGGCCGTTCCCGCTGCATGCTCCCGACGCTCGAGCGATCAGCCGCTTCCACAACGTCGGCCGTCAACTGGAACCAGCGTCGTTCGGGCCGACGGTCATCAACGAGGTCCTCGTCGGCTACAACTCCAGATCACGGTCGTCAGCGAACGACGCTACGACTGGGCGGGCATCGGCGAACGCCAACGCCACGTACGGCATCGCCGGCGGCCAGCCGATCGCCGGCCTGCAGCCTCATCAACTGGGGCATGCGGCCTCACGACGCATCGGGCGCCGTCGGCCACGGACTCGGACACCTCGCCGAAGACCTACCAGCTCAACGAGAAGCTCACCTGGCTCCGCGGCCGCCACGCCCTGAAGTTCGGCGGCCAGTTCCTGCGCTACAACCAGCGCAGCGCTTCTATGCCGGCAACAACGGGCTGCTCGGCTACTTCAACTACAACGGCACCTTCACCGGCTCCGCCGTTCGCGGACTTCCTGCTCGACCAGGTGTCGCGCAAGGGCCGGCGGCGGCGATACGAACGACCCGTGGACCCACCTGCAGAATCGGATCCGACTCTTCGTCCAGGACGACTTCAAGCTCCGCGTCGAACCTGACCCTGAACCTCGGTCTGCGCTGGGCCTACACCTCGCCGCTCGTGGAGAAGGACAACCGGCAGTCGAACATCGACCTCCAGCACCGGCGCGGCAGACCCTCGCCGACGGACGGCAGCATCGAGGACCGCGCGCTCTACAAGCCCTACTACAAGGGCTTCGAGCCGCGCCTCGGGCTTCGCCTGGAGCGCGAGCAGACCGCCTGGTCCTGCGCGGCGCCTACGGCATCTCGCAGTACATGGAAGGCACCGGGGCCAACCTGCGCCTGCCGCTCAACCCGCCGCTTCTTCTTCGAATCCGACGTTCGAGTACGACGCAGACGACGGGTCCGGGCACGATCGCGACCGGCTTCACCGGCCTAGCCAGGCGCGCGACGCGGTCGCCGGGCCAGCCCGCGCGCCTGGGACCCGAATCTCCGCCCGCAGTTCACCCAGCGGTGGAACG
>ERZ1370068.2061-contig-1220_pt1 | contig 54702 bp, 82 predicted proteins | sample MGYA00561227_ERZ1370068 | MGnify/ENA primary metagenome ERZ1370068 (study PRJEB38410, sample SAMEA6850437) | metagenome | study: Metagenomic assessment of the ecological functions of the soil: analysis of the soil microbiota associated with the... | reverse complement strand
ATTGTACTTCGTTCAGTTACGTATTGCTGTTTCTGGTTGGCCGCATCATTGTAGAATCCCATCTGGAAATTATTGTCAGCGCTTGACGCCATAAACGGACCACCACTATTGAGCAGTATGGTTGTGCAACCCAGCAATTTTGGGGTCTTTCCTGCTATAGTGCATCAGCAAGCGCAACCTCAGCGTGTTTGCCAGCTTAGCAATTTGCTTTTTGACGCTGCTAAATCGCGATGAATAAATGAGAGAGTTGGTACCCGGCGAAGAGTACTTGTGGATTTGCATTTACTTCGGCAACGGCCTCGTCGATAAGAAATTGATCAGCTTTGGATAAATGGTAGCATCATCATCATATTTTAAGGCGCCGTATTCGCATCCAGCTTCTGCGCTTCGGCATAAGGAAGATCACCCCCATACATCCACACTCAGGGAATATTCATACGCTTTCAGGATTTTGGCTACACCAGAATGTGTACGGGCTTCATTTGCAGTAACTGTTGAATGATCAGTTCGAGATCGTTGAGTGGCGAAGTGGCATTTATACTCGACCAAACATTGTTCTCATCGCTGGCGGTGATATTATAACGATCATATTCATACGTCTGGTTGGGTTGTGAAGCCTGACCTGACATTTGCTGTGCAATCAGCGCTGCAAAGCGGAACAGGTCACTACCTCCCTCAAATGCGAGGTTTCATTTGTGCCGATGTCAGCAATTGGGCCATCGGTGGGTTGGAAGAAGCAGATACGATCCGGATCACTTGTTGATGTCAAGAATTTCTTACAGGAAGTCACCAGCACTATTCCACCATTAGCCCGATCAATAGATTTCTAACATATTTTGATTTCATAATTATTTCGTTTTAAGTTTTTAGAATGTCACTCTCAATCCAACACCCATTGAGCGGGTTTGCGGTAATGCATTAAACTCAAGACCCTGGGCACTGTTCACACCCAATACGTTTTGCTCGGTCAAGATATGAGGATAATTCGGGGCGTTGAGATAAAGATTGCGTCCAAATAAACTAAACTCAGCAACGCTGAAAGGTGTCTTTTTCAGCAGTGTACCGGGCAAACGGTAACTAAGCGAGCCTCTCTTACCCTGAACCAGGTAGTTTCATAAATAAAGCCTTCGGCGGCTACAAATTTTCCATTGTTTCCACAGTACTGTTCAGGTGTAACTTTTGTAGTATTGGGACTGCCATTTTGTATATACAGCATCAAACAAATAAGGCGTCGTTGCTTTCCCGGAAGCAACCTTGCGAATTCAGCCGTCTCTTTGGTTGAGCCATTTCTTTGCAGATCCGCAACATTACGGCCCCATATATATATCACCACCCTTTTTTATACTCCAGTAAAACAGACAGCACGAAAAGCCTTTTATACTTAGCGTGCTTGTACCATTTAATAGCCACTTGGGATTGGGATTGCCCTATTTTTTGCACATCGCTGGTGATCCTTGGCAAACCCACAGTAAAGGAATTGGTTGTAGTGGTTGCATCATTCACGATGATCTCAAGTCCCGTCTTTTGAATCTCTGAGATAAGCATTTCCATAAATCTGTCCTATTCATCGCCTGCTACCAACCGCACATTGGGCGTTACAAATCCACCAAGGAAAATATTAGTCACTCCTACATCCAGTTTATCGACCATGCTTTTTAAACTTGAGTGAAGTTGACACCCACTTCCCACACGTCAACAGGCTATTTTTAACTGGTGTTCCATTGATGGCGAATTCAAGTCCTTTTGGTAGAAAGATCACCGGCATTCTTAACTACCGATGTTATTCCTGAATTGGCCGATACGGGTACAGGGAAAATGACATCGGTTGATTTCCTGTTTGTATACTGCGGCTTCCATGCTCAGACGGCTATGAAAAAATGCAAGCTCCACTCCGATCTCATTGTTGGTGGTAAACTCACGCACCCCAGCAGCGCGTTACCGGCGCTGTTGGCACGAGTGAAAAATGCCTGTAACCCGTTAAAGGGATATTGTATCTGCGGTCCAAAACCATCTGCATGGGTGATACTGCCGAAATAGGAATCTGCTTTGAATAAACAAAGTCACTCAGCCTTACCCACTTTCGCAAATGCTGCCCCGTACTTTGATATTTTCTATGATGTCGTTTTTAATAGCGGGGAAACAGTTCAGTGAGATTAACCGAGCCAGTTGCCAGACGGGAAAAGGTATTGCTGATTTCCTGGATTTAAACGTGGATGACCAGTCGCTTCTGAGTGTACCTTCCAGCGTTGCAATGGCATATATCAACGTAACGTCTCCGTACAAACCGATCAGCCTGGTTTTAGTTGAGCCCGCAGGCGTAGCAATCGTTGTGGTATTAGCTATATTCTCAAAAAGTCTCTTTTAATGATAATACCCCTGCCGGTTGTGGTTAGAAAAGTTTCTTGAAAAACTCTGTGCGAGTTCTGACAGACAATTGCGGTAAAACGTTGAAGGCATTGAATCTTTTGTTGCGGTTAAATACACGTTTGTGTTTAAGCTCCTGAAAAGATTTCTTGTTTCAGTTACTGCACCGGCGCCTCCTGCATTAGTATTGGCCTGTCCTCTTGCACCCACCTGGTCATAACCATGACGGAAGTAGAAAACATGTCTGTCCCGATTTGGCGTCGAGCTGCAACCAGTTCAGTAACCTGAGATTAAAACTTACACTTCCGAAAAAGCGATTGATATCATCGTGCAAAGCGATTGTGCTTTGATGGTCCAGTAAGGATTGTCTTCACCCAACGGGTAGCGTTGATTACCTACTGCGTCTTCAAATGCCAGACCGGTAAGATCATAACTGCGCGGCTGGAACCATGCCCTGAACAACGGGTTACTCAACTGGTTACCCTGTTGTGTTCTTTTGAAAAGTTATTTGTATAGGTGCCTGACACGCGTTAACCGTCATCCTGCTATTGATCCTGGAGCTGGTATTATTAGAAAAAGCTGCGTGCCTGTTCAGCAGGTTGTTTTCTAGTACGCCCTGGTTTCTGAGAGAATAACCATAAGGAAAAGCGAAGAGTGTTTCGCTCATTTCCGCCACTGAATCAACAGTGGATTGCCAGTTGTATCCGTTTCTGAAAATATCATGTACGTTATCAGGATAGGCTACAAGTGGGGCAGCTCTGTCAAAAGCATTCGTAACAGGATTATATTGGTTAACGGTCTGGCCTTGTATTAACCGGACCCTATGAAGAGTTGAAATTTGATCCATTAAAGAGTCCCTGCAGGTAAGTGGGGCTTGTGGCTGTAAAAATCTGTAGCGCCCTGCGCATATTGATTTTGCAAATCGGAATTCCTGTTTACCTCTTCGGTTTGACGTAGCTCGTGGAAAATCAATGGACGCTTTTTTGTCCCGACTTTCCTTTTTTGGTAGCGAAAGGGACACCGTTGGTGGCTCTTGCTCATATAGCGCTGCTGAGGAAGGGCGCTTTAATACGGTGATGCTTTCAATATATCATCTACTGGTTGATATCCAGAAATGGCCCTGTTTGGAGTTGGTAGGACCTACCTGCAAATTACCACGCCGCCATTGTTGATTGGAGTTCAATACAACAAACAAAGGCTGGTTGTCGCCAAAGAAGTATTGTAGCCACGAATAATAATAATACTGGAGCCGGAAAAGATCCCCGCTTCCCGCTCACACATTTTACGGGATTTTTCCAACCAGCGCATTGGTGATGTTGGTAGTGTGTGCCTGCGTGAGTTGTTCGGGGTTTAACTGGGTAACTCCATAACCGATGGGTCTTTTTATCTTTTGATACCAAAGGCAGTTACCACCACTTCATTGCATAACGCTTTCGATGGGTTTGAGCGTGGGGTGTGGCTGGTTTCATTACCAGTACAGCTTCCAGCGGCGACATATTTACGGAAAAATACGAGCGCCTTTGCATCGGCGGGAACAGTAAGTGAATAACTTCCGTCTGGTTTGGTAACGGTACCGGAGTTGGTACCTTTTACAACTACTGATGCATTGGGGATGGGAGCTCCTTTGTCATCAGTCACCTTACCGGTGATAGTGATAGTTTTGTGCAAACAACTGTCCTGACAATAGCAGGATAGCTGTCTGGTAAGGCTAACAGTTTTCTCATGTGCGTGTATTTTTATTATATAAATAAAAAAACAAATCCGGTCGTTGCGAGTACAGAGTAAAGGTTGTTTAATCGCTAAAGATGATACATCCGTAATCCCTGGTTCGGTAAAGCTAAATTTTCAGCCGGCTGGAGGTAGTCGAAAAAAATCGGCTCGTCAATTTTCGTGGCTAAACAGTGTAAATAATTGCCGCCAGCATATTAGACAATCAGGTCATTTTTTGTTGCTGCACGAATGTAGCCACTATGGTCGCAAATTTTGTGGGTTGCACAACAATAATGTAGCCGAAGGCATAAACAGCAACAAAAAGGCTGTTCGACAGAACAGCCTTAAAAATAATAAAACAAAAATTAATTATCAGTGCACAGCGGATTCCAGCAACAATTCTGTTGCGGAGATCGGCCAGATGAAAAATACGGTGCGATTTAATGGGCTGCCAGACGATATGGTTCCTTTACCGGGAATAGGCGAGGCCGAGGCGTAACAAATCCGGGCTGCGGGGCCTTGCCCAAAAACTCGATTCTTCTTTCTTTCAAAATAGCGTTGATAAGGTCCGTTGCTGTTGCAAAGCTGGCAACAGTATATGTTATGCTTGGGTCCGACCCAGGTTGCGAACAGCATTTAATAATGCTACCGCCTGGGGATCCACAGAACGCTTCTGCCAGGTTCAACAATGCCTGAATGGCGCATGACAGGCACATAGTCTGTATATGGACTGCCTGCTCCGTACTTTTATCCAGCCATGTTTTGGAAGAAACCACCGCAACAAAGGATCTTCTTTTGTCGGTGACTGTCCATGTAAGGATCAGCAACAATACCTGTAGCGGTATTTAATGAATACTCACCGCCGCACTGCAGATTTTGAAAAATAAAATCCCACCTGGTTTTGCGTACCCGGTGTTTCATTGGCATTAAAGGCATTGACAAAATAGGTGCTGTAGTGGTATACGGCGTTTTGAAGACATTGGTGATATCTGCCTGTAAAGCATGAGCACTCCTGATGTAGCAGTGAAAGGCGCAGCTGCTGTCACGATTTTATTTGCTTCAGTAAATCACCTCGGGGTACTTCTGCATACTCAGGTAAACTCTTGTTTTTAGAGCTATCGCTGTGTTTACGTGTTTGCTGAGCGCTACCCAGTTTGCCGGAGTCTAAAAAGTAGTCCCACCGTAGTATAATAAGCGACCGGGAGATTTGTTTCGGCAAAGTTCAGGTCGTTTCAATATCTGATAATCTGAATCTCTCCGCCACCGTACTCCTGGCTAGTCATAGTTGCCGGAACCTGTATTACCGGTAAGGCGAAGGAACCGCCAAGCCACGTTTTGCGCCGTTGCCATCCCAATAAGGGCGGGCATATAATTGCAGCAGGCTATAATAACATAGCGCACGGACAAAACGGGCTTCGCCGTTATAATATTTCGATAATGGGTCACCGACTGTCGCATTGCCACCACCGGCTGCCATGCCATCTAAAATACATTGCACAGGTTGATCACGAAGCTTTGCGACCATAAACCGTCACCTGGGCATTGTTGTTATTCTGCGATCCGTCCATACTTCGGGCCGGTAACACCATTGGTGAGTTCGTGTAAAACTCGTCGGCCTGATGTCATTGTAAATAACATACCTGCCTCCGCCAGAGCTGGCCTGAGCGCATACTCGCATACAGGCTTCTTACCTGGTTCAGGATGCGATCCGGGGTAGCAAAGGCAGTGTTGGATATAGTGGTGGTTGGAGACGGTGATATCTCTGATTTGCGGCTTGGAGGTTGTACCCCAGCCAACAGTGCTATATAAAACCTTTTTGTACTTCATTTCTTCAGTTTTAATGTGTTTTTGAATTAGAGGCCGATCGTTAAGCCAAATGTCAGATCCGGCCATTTGCCACCTGGTTTTCTGTCTACACCCTGGTTGAGTGAGTTCCGTTACCGGTTGAGGTTTCCGGATCAGGACCGGGGTAATCCGTCATTATAGCCATTTATTTCCGCTTATATACAACCGCACTGAATTGAGCTTTGCTTTGTCAAGAATGGCCTTTTGGTAAATAATAACTAACGGTTACTGAACGGAGTTTTAAGAAATCGCCCTTGAACATTTACATCCAGCGGATAGGAAGATCCGTTAGAGATATTGTCACCAAAAGCTTTCGCGAATATTGGTGACGTCGCCTGATCTGCCAACGGTTCATCGCATCGGCCGCGTTTCCAGAAACGGTTGTCATGGATACCTGCATTTGAGCCATAATAGAAGATAGTTGCCAATGGAATAGGTTATGAGCGCATTTAATTCAAAATCCTGCATAACGGAAAGTATTTTCGAAACCTCCGAATGCTTTTGGCTGTGTTTGTTTGTAGATCTGCGCATCCTGCAATCAATACCTGCGGAATAAACTGTTCCATCTGCCAGTTTGTACCGTTGTGCGGTTGGGCGGAAAAGTCAAAATAGACTTTGTTCCGGCAGCATTTAAAATATACGACGGCCAGTTTGGGGATCAACACCTCCCGTGCGGGTTACATATATCATTCCAAGGGCATAACCGGGTTTGGTAATGCTGACTGACTCGCTTAGCAGCACCAGCGGGGAAGTAGTAATGATCTGTGTTAATCCCGGTAAGCGCCAGTCACCATATTCTTTGTGTTGACACATTAAATGGTGTCCACCATAATGTTTAGCGTGTAAACTGCTTTTATTGATCGGCGTAGCATTCAATGTGACCTCGAGTCCTTTGTTATACATTGAGCCGACGTTGGTGCTGATATTATTTGGCAGACCTGCTGAAGGAGGCGGAGGAACGGCCAGGATCCGTCGATATTGTTTTTATACCATGCGATTTCCCCGCTAATCTTATCATTGAGTATCCCAATTCAAACCGAAGTCCATTTTAGTGCTGGTTTCCCAGGTAAGATTGGGGTTGCCCGCATTGCTAAAGCTAAGCGTTGCACCACCACCATAGAGACCGGCAGAGTAAAGTAGCAATGTTCGAAATTTCCCCTAACCCGGCGATGTTACCTACTTTACCATATGATCCTCGCAGTTTGAAACTGCTGAAGATTTTTATCCGCGTGCACAGATTCCCAGAATGCTTCTCTGGCTACTTCCCATCCTCCGGAAACGCCCCAGAATGTACCGTATTTATTGTTGGCGCCTAATTGTGAAGCACCATCACGCCTTACGTTTGCCGCTTAAGAAATATTTTCCACCGTAATTATATTGTGCACGGCCCAAAAGTATGATAAAAGATAGTTTTCACCGACCAGCCCGATGTAGCAGGTGCCTGAACAAATCCGCCCTGCACGAATTGGTATAAAGGATCGTTCACCTGGTCCTGCTTGCACCAAAACCTACGTTGTCTGATTTCTGTTGTTCCGTACCGCCCAATAAACTTGCAGAGTGCACCGAAAGATTTGTCAAACTGCACGGTATTGGTCCATACGAGAGATCTTTGTTCTTTGAATACGAACTGGCGGCAGAACCTCCGAAGGTATTAACAATAAATCCTTCGCCTGTACGTCCGTCAGCAAATGTTTCATTATCGGTCGGCTTGAGTCAGTCCATACAGACCGGCGTCATCCAATTGAATGGTTTTAACTGAACGGATGATACGTTTCCCTGGAGATGGTTGTTTTCGCTGTTCTGACGGTTCAGATCAAGACTGGGAACCGGGTTGTAAAAGCCAACATGTTTGCTTATTATTGTTACGCAATAGACCTGTTGCCGGGTTAAAATTGTAAAGTACCGTTGTTGTTATATGGACTCACGCTGGGCGCAATTAGGCAGCACGTCCCAATCCGGCTGTTGCAAAATGCTTCACCGGGTAATGAACCGGAGCTGGCGGCGGCCAGGTTTGTTCGTTAACATAAACTACCTTTCCACCAATCGTCAGATAGCGGCCTATTTTATGCTCAACGTTGGCCAATATATTTGCACGTTTAAAATCATTTTGAATAATTCCCTGTTGTGAAGTATAGCCAAACGAAATAATAACTGGTAGCTTCGTTGGCGCCGGAAATGCTCACTGTATTGCTATGAAAGGCCCTGGCGATAAACATAGTCATACCAGCGGGTATCAATCGGATTTCCGTCGGACCAGGTTAATGTAAAGTAGTTGGTGGCGGCATTATATGTTCCTGCGTTTACCAGGCCTTCATTCTTAATCATTGTATACTGCTGCGCATTTAGCAACTCGGGCAGCCGCTGAGCCCACCCGGAAAACCAATCCATCCGTCATAATTTATTCTTGCTTTACCCGACTTCCCACTGTTATAAAGACGACACCATTGGCCGCGCGGCTTCCGTAAATGGCTGAAGCGGCAGCATCTTTAGCTATGTCGATACTTTCAATGTCGTTTGGGTTGATGCTGGCTAAGCGTTCCGGCAGCTTAGAAGTACCGCTGGCATCGCCTGTGAATGTTGGCACCCCATCAACAACGATCAATGGGTAAGAGCTTAAAGCGAGGAATTGGTTCCCCTGATTCTTATAACAGGAGGGTTGTTGAGAACTCCATTAGGAATGGTAATCTGGACACCGGCTGCCCGGCCGCAATGCCTGCTCAAGAAAGCTCTGAACAACGAGGTTTGTTGCTCACAGCAGCTCCCTTTACGCTGGTCATACTTCCGGTCACTTCCTTTCCGTTGCGTACCATATCCCACCATCACCACTTCCGCCAAAACCGATTCAACAGGTTTTAATGCGGGACTGATAACTGTTTCTGGCCCGATGATGACTTCGGGGAGACAACATGTTGACTGAAGAAAATACAAGGGCTTTGCATTGGCGGGAACAGAGATCGTATACGTTCCGTCTGAGGATTTGGTCACGGTACCACTTTAGTACCTTTTACTAATACTGATGCATTGGGAATAGGAATTCGCGCACAATCGGTAACCCTACCGGTAATGGTTGTTTGTGCAAACAGCTGGCCAGACAATACCAAACCAACTGTTAGCAGAGCTAACGGTTTCTCATGTGCGTGTAGTTTTATAAGTATAAAAAATCGAACTGCCAGTTTGGCAAGAATCAGCGAGGTACGGATAAAAAGATAAGGTTTGTGGAAATTTTTGTTAGCTTCTTCACTGGGATTAATGGTAGCAAGAATCTTTTATTCTTTTTAAGTGGCATTAAGCAATCAATTGTTCCCTGAAGGACAGCTAATCACTTTTTAATGCTGCATAAATGTAATGAAACCTGATTAAAACGAAAAAGAGAAAAGTTTCCACAGCCCGCACCAGCACAGAATTGGCCATAAAACAGGGGGATACACAAAAGCCGCCCCGGATACGGGAACGAAGCGTATTCAAAACCTGGTCAGCGCTGATTAATAGTTCGGGTTTTGCGCGATGATCGGGGGTTCGCATCAATCTCGCTCTGCGGAATGGGCCACACAAAGCGATAGTCGCTATATGGATATGGCTGCCTGACCCGGCGCGTATACCGCCTCCGCACACATTGGAGTTGCCCGAAGCCGGCTGCGCCACCGTTGCCATTGATTCACTGCTTTTCGCAGGAATACCACCTGGTACTGAAATCGGGATCTTTAGCCAGGCGCGAGATATCGCTCCAGCGTTTGCCTTCGCCCGAGGAATTCGATTCTTCTTTCCAAAAGAATCGCGCCGATCAAGCCTATCATCTTCGTAGCAAAGCTTGCGGCGGTGTAAGACTGAGAAGCCGGGGTGGCCAGAGAGCGATCCTGCACCGCGTTCAGTAAGCGCCAGGGCTCTCGCTGAAACGCCCGCAGCATGTTCCTGGCTTCCGCCTCGGCCAACGTAAGCAGTACTTCCGCATACCTGATCTGCGGAGCAAAGTCGCCGTTGGTGGTACTAGTCGCGGTACTTGGTGATGCTAAGTAGCTCTGGTTGCCTGCAGCATTGTTCGCACCGGCAACCGTCAGAGGTTGAACGTCTTTTGTCGTCGCAAAGAAACCATCCTGCATTGTTCCAGATAACGGGAGAGATCGCCACAGGGCCTCTTGCCTTGCAGCGTCGCGGAGCGCATACATCGCTGCCGGGGCGCCATTGGTGCTGGGCGCATCCTGATGCGTCATTCTTGACAGAGAACACGCTTTCGATGGAGCGGTGTTCGATGCAAAGGCGTCACATCGGGAGCGGCCGGTTAATTTCCAGCCGCCGATGGGGCTTAGCAAAAGGAGCCGCTGCAGGAGCCGGTGTGTTTCCTTCTGCAATCACTCCTGACCAGTCGCCCTTGTGCAACTTGATTCTCATCTTTAAAGGCAATTGCTGCTGCTTTGAAGTAGCCCTGTAGGTGCTTGCACCGGAACCAGATTGAGCTAGCGGGCAGGTTAGTTTCGGCGAAGTCAAGATCCGCATAGGATTTTGCTTGTACACGCTGTCAACGCGCATGCGCGGTGAGAGTTCAGAGTCCGAATTAACCGCATCGCTGAGTGTTGATCGGAAGGACATCCCTGTAAAGGAATGCCGGCATCTTGTCGCCATTACCATCCGAGGTAGGGTCTTGCCCAATGGATTAATGCTTCATGGTGGGCCATCGCTCTTAAGAAACGGCACTCTGCTTCATATTGGGAAGCTACTTCCGACGTCATAATACCACCGGCACTGCCTGGCGAAAGCCGTCAATACCAGATGTTCGCATCATTGATCAGGATAGTACAATCCTTTCCACAATGCAACGCAGTTGGGCGCTACAGAGTTATACGTTCCCTGGTAAGTTACCTGGAAGAATGCAGCTACATTCACCATATCTTCACCACGCATGTCTCCCTGTTCGATATTGGCCGCGCCGAAGGGATAACCACGGCGATCGGTAGTACCATTCACAAGAGGTGCTCTGTGCCGCATCATAAATGCCATTCAGGCTGAGCGCACACTGCTCGGCAGTGGCAAAGCCGTTACGTCAGTGATAGAATCATGACGCGATGTATCGCAGAACCTCTTTCGCAACTCGGCCAATACAGTGGTTGCTAAAAGAGAAGCTTATTATTATTTTATTCTTCATGTTCACGATTTTTATGTTTTCAACAATTAAAATCCTACCGACAATCCGAAGGAAAGGGTTCTTACTTGTGGTATTACAGCTGCATCGACACCCTGCGCAGCTGATCGTTTTCGGGATCAGCGCCAGAATACCTGGTCCAAACATGTACATTCTGAGCCTGGGCATAAAGTCTTCGCAGGTTTCTGACATATCCTTTCAGTGGCCTTGTCAAGGCCTTGTTGCCTACAGTATAGCTGAGAATAATGTTTTGTAAGCCTCAGGAAATGCCACTTTCAACGAATCTTGAGGAAGCGTTGCTGGTTGAGTTCATGTTAGCTGCAAGACCGGAATACAATTTCGGTACATCGGTAACCTGGCCAGGAGTTGTCCACCTGTTCAGGATAGCTTTACCATTGTTCTGGAAGCTTTGGTTAAATAATACTTCCTGTGCGGTATAGTTCATGATCTGGTTGCCACCTGAATGGCGCAACATAAATCCAGAGCCAAAGCCTTTGTAGCCAAATGAATTGGGCTGAAAGAACCATACCATGTAGGTGTGCTTGTTCCGGAGTTTTGTTTTGTCTGTGTTTGCAAGGGGTGGCGGCTGCACCGTAACGTACCACTTCCTTTGTTAGCTACATAAAGTTACCAACCGTTCCAAGGCTTGAAGTGAGGTTGTATTGAACAAGGCTTCCATCAGCTTTGTACCGCATCGGGTTACCGTTTTGAACGTTTACCCCGGCAGAACGGTAGCCATAGATGATATCCATCGGATCACCAACTCTCGTGATGTTACTAGGCACCCCGCGCAATGCTTGCAACAGGCTTGCCACCTACTTCATACAATGAAGTGATCTGGTTTTCAACTTTGGAATAGTTTACGTTAAAATCCCAGTTGAAATCTTTGCTCTTGATGATGCTTCCGCCCAATGAAAGTTCGATACCCTATTACGAAGTGTACCAACGTTCTGAGGAATTGTGCCACCATTCAGGTCCAATGAACCTACGAGACCGGCACTCAGCGGCTGTGGTAATCCAACACGAGATTGTTAACATCGTTGAGGAACCAATCGGCAGTAACGTTGAAGCGGTTCAGGATTCCCAGCTCGATTCCGATGTCATATTTGGCACTGGTTTCCCATTGCAAAGAAGGATTTCCAACGCCTGACGGAATGATACCACCCAGTCCACCATAAAGCGTAGCACCAAAACGTGGTGAGGTAGGGTAGCCACTCAGGGTGTTACCAACCTTCGAATAAGAACCTTTTACTTTCGCTTCAGGGATCCATTTGCTCAACAAAGCCGAGCTTTTCCAGAAAGATTCCTGTGAAGGGCGCCATCCCACTGAGTATCCTGGGAACACACCATATTTTTCCGGGAGCCAAAGCACTTTGTGCCGTCGCGACGGATCGTTGCTGCGCGAAGTACCTGCTCTTATAATCGTAGTTAACACGACCAAAAACAGAAGTAAAGCCGGTGTTGTCATAGTTACCGCCGACAGATTGAACGCCGTTTGAATTAGTGATAACGTTTTCGTCAACGAAGAAACGGATCAGAAACAGGGGTACCCTGTGCAGAGAACCATTTGTAAGTTTGTTTCTGAATTTCATTACCACCGGTCCGGGAGAAATTATTGCCTTTGTATGAAACATTATAGTTGAAATAGTTTGACCACACAAGACGCAACCAGTTTTGAGTGACGTTATAGTTCAACCCTTTGCCAAATTGATCACCATGGAACGGACTCAAACCCTGGTAGCTGTAATCATTCAACATGTCAACAACCGCCTGTGAACGTATTTTCAGACCTCTTCACAGGTGATATTTCAGCATAGATATTGTCCAGGATGCGATACTTGTCCAGAATAGTATTTGTTTGCACGGAGCGTATAGGCTACGTTGCTGAAGTTGTCATCAACGGTAGATCCATTGGCTCCCAGGAACATTTGGTTAACATCGGGCCTGATGTTGAAACCGGAAAGAGTGTTTGCATACGGAGAAACGTTGGGCAACATTCTCAAGGTAGAAGCAATGGAGCCACCGAGTGCATTTGATCCATCATTTTGACCATTGTCTTCCTGGCGGCTGATACCCATGTTGTTTCCAATCTTGACGAACCGGTTGATCTCATGATCGAGGACAATGTGACGCGATAAGCCCTGTTAGCGTTACTCACGATCACACCTTTCTGGTTCGAATAGTTCAATGAAAGATAATAGGTGGTTCTTTCGTTGCCGCCTTGCACGCTTAAAGTATGATTCTGTACAAATGCATTTTTATTCATTACTGCTGCCTGCCAATCTGCATCAACTGTACTCGCTGCGAGCATTAACGCCTGCGCGGACAGCCTGCGCCAGCATTGGTCAGTTTTTCATTGGCGATCAGTTTCAAATTCCTTTCGCGTTCAGCAGGTCGAATGTCTTTGCCGCGCTCGATGAATCCGAAAGAAGCCTCATAATTCACTCTTGCCTTTCTCCTTGGTTCCTTTTTTGGTAGTGATGATGATCACACCGCCAGCAGCCTGTGAACCATAAACTAGCAGTAGCCGAACCGTCTTTTAAGATATCCAGGCTTTCGATGTCGGACAGGATTGATATCGGCCAATAGCATTGGAATTACCTACACCAGCAACGTTACCAGAAACCATCGGAACACCATCTAACCACGATCAAAGGATCGTTGGCACCTGTGATAGATTCGAATACCTCTGATCCTGATGCGGGCTGGCGTATTGATGTTACCTCCGACGCATTGGTGACCTGCACGCCGGTAGCCCGGCCGGCTAATTCTTTGTCAACTGAAGGAGTCAACCAGATTGGTGATTCCTTTCACATCAACTTTGGAAGAAGAGCCGGTAAAAGCCTTCTTCTGTTGTGTACCATAACCTACCACCACTACTTCCTGTAAAGACCTGTTGGCATCTTTCAGTGTAATGCTGATAAAAATTTGTGATCCGATAGTAACTTCTTCGGTTTGCATATCTACCGAAGAGATCACTAATCGATTTGGCATCGGCCGGAACAGACAAGGCTGAATGTTCCATCAGCCTGGGTACTGGTACCAGCCGAAGTACCCTTCACAATTACTGATGCATTGGGGATCGGATTACCCTTCTCATCAATCACCTTACCGGTGACATTCTTCTGTGCCCATCAACTGTCCAGTCAATAGCAGGATAGCTGTTAGCACGCCGCCTATGCAGTTTTCGCATTTTAAAGGTATTTGTTTAGATGAAAAAATAGAGGTGGTTGTTTTCATTGAGGCACAAAGGCAGCAATGGTAAAGAATAGTGTCAATAAAGCTTGTAGTAGAACAATGGTTTTGGCTCCTGCTGCTGCATTGTACGCCGCTAAGCAATGTGTGTATTCGCTTATTTTTTGAAATGAACGAGGCTGATCAGGAGAGCCGGCAATAAAACAAGGTTGGTAAAAGTGGCGGTGATCAATGTAAGTGATAGTACCAGCCAGCCCGGCGCCTGCGATTGCCTTACCAAAACCGCTAAAGCAATAAATAGCAGTAAAAGCCGGCTATCAGTACGAGCGAAGTATAGATAATGCTGATACCGGTGCCGTGTATTTGTTTCGATCACCGTTTTTCATATCGTATTGCTGGTGCGGCAGCTCCCTGTTTATAGTTCACTGAGGAAACGGATCGTGCTGTCGATCACAGCCAATGCCAAGGGCCACGCTAAAGATCAATACCGTCGAAGGTTTTGCAGGTATGCCTGCCCAACCCTCACCTTGTGATGACTAAGGAAGTGGGCAATAAGAGCAGACAATATCATGAATGATCGAACGAATTTTTAGCATGCAAAGAGCAGTCAGCACAAAAAGCCCAAAGAATACTTTCCTTTAAACCATTGATGATAAAACTGAGCCCTTCAAAAGGTAACGCTGGTGCCGGTAAGCTGAATGTCTACCGTTCTTTTTCCTTTTAAAGAATCAGCGCCGAAGCATTTGAATTACCGGTTCTTGCACTGATGTGATGACTTGCTGCATAATCAATACTGTCCCTGTTAAACAGGTATTCTGCTTTCTGCCGGATGCTGTCGATGATAAAAGGCGAGCGAACACTTCCTACATCTTCCATGTTTACGCCTGATGCGCACCTGTCTTCTTGAACTGTCCATGAACGAAAATTGGGATCAGCCGCGAAAAAGATCCCTTGGTTTGGCCCGATCGTTTTAAACTTGAGATACTCTATCATCCCGGCATGTCGAACTGGCCAGGCATCGTATAGTGGCGCTATCGCCTTCGAGAATGCCTGCTTGGCAAACTTCAATCTTTACGATGCTAAGCGGTCGTTGCAATACCCGGAATAGATTGGAGGTATTGGGTTGCAAAACTATCGACACGGTTCAGCGCATTCAGGTCCGTATTATTCCTGCCTTGCTGTTGGAATAGATAAGAATTTCCAAAGGCATTACTCCTTTGAAATTTTCAAAAATTTAAGATCGCTATATATCTTATCGGTTTTTGGTAGTCAATCCACAATATGCCCTACGCTTTTCAACCTGAAAATGCCAATGATCGCGATGATGGCAATAACTGCTGTTATGCCGTAAATAATCCTTCTATGATTCAGTGACCATCGCTCCAGCCTGTCGAGCCAACGGTTAAGCCGCGGATTGTCGAGGTATTTCATATGCTTCGACTTCGGTGGCGGTAATAAACTCAACACAACCGGGATCCAAGGACAAGCGAAATAAAAAACAGGAGGAGGATATTGATACCTGCAACTACACCGGGAAATTCTTTCAGGATAGCCCTGCGGGTGAAAGCAAACACCACAAAGCCAATGGCGGCAGCCGGGTTTATATAAAAGTGACGATTCCCATGCGACCAACCATGGCCACGAGGGGGTATCACCTGTTTCATTATAGGTTGTATGGAATTTATTGAGGAAATAAATACAGTTAGGATGCCAATTACCACTATCAATGGTGGTATCAGCGCAGTCAATATGCTTATCTTATAATGCCAAACAGGTGCTCGTGGCCATACTGAAAACCACACCGATGATCACAACGGCCAACGATAGCGCTTGCAGAGCGGAAAAAGAGAAGGAGTATGAGTGCGGAAAGAATGACCGGGCAAACAGGAACCATCGCATTTCTATTCGCGATGCGTGTACCCAACTCTGTTCGTATAAAGGCAAACCGCTCAGGTAAATCTTGTTGCTGGTAGCCCTGCCAAAGTCTTCAGCAAGCGTTCTTACATCCTGCACAACACCAATCCTTTTCCTGGAATTCATGATCGTTTTTGTTGATACAGAACTCCCATCAGCCAGGCAACAGAATCTCTTCCCGGATTGTATAAAGACCACGATAAAAGGAAGATTTAAAAAAATATTCTTCCCGGTGTCAATCTCGGCCTGCGTTAGTGTTCTTTCAGGAAAAATCGACGCTGCGTTCCTTCTCCGTTTGGGGATTCTTTACAAGATTTACTGCCGTGGTACGTATTATCTTTAACGCCGTTGGTTTGTTTTTAGTTTTCAGCGTAAAGCGTATTCGTTAAACAGCTTTTCGGTGAATAATTCATTTATCTGCATGCCGATCACAAGCAAGTTGCCATCTTCACCAAACTTTTTCCTGAACTCCTGGTAGGCAATATTGGCGAAGGGGTGATCACGTGGGGATGGCTCTGGAAAATTCGTAGCTCAATTCTGCTTTGCTGGCCCAGTAACCTGCTATAGCGGTAGTTGCGATAAGCAAGCCCAGAAGAAAGAAACAGGGTATTTCAGGATAAACTGTCCCGTCGTCGCCACATAATAAGGTGTGTTTAATCAGGAATCCGGATGCGCAAGAAAAGCAAAACCCAACAGGGGTTTGGTTGATCAAGCGGCGCTGATCACGGCGCCTTATATTCGAGGGGCGCACGCGGCCGGCAAGCTCAGCCATGGGCTTTTGGGATCACTGGGTACCCGACGCCAACAAGGCCTCCACCGATCTCGTCAATGAGTGGGCCGAGAAGGAGAAGGTCGAGGTTTCGATCGACTACATCACGAGCCAGGGCAACAAGAATCCATGCTGACGATCGCCGCAGAAGGCCAGGCAAAGTCCGGCCATGACATCCTGGCGATGCCGACATGGTGGCCGCATGCACAATGCCGACCTGCTCGAACCCGTGCAACGACATCATGGAGCCGCTGATCAAGCAGAATGGCGACGGTCAACGGCACGGTGCAGTATCTCGGCAAGGCCGGCGACAAATGGCTTGGCGTTCCCGCCTGCGATCGGCAGCCAGATCAAGGGCCCTGCTCCCGCATCGACCTGATGAAAAAGTACGCCGGCATCGACGTGCAGGAGATGTATCCGGCAGGCAGCGCCGCCCAAAGCCGACAACTGGACGATGGACACGTTCCTGAAGGCGGCAGAGGCCTGCCACAAGGGCGGCTTTCCCCTTCGGCATCGGCCTCGGTGAGACAACCGACTCGGTCGATACCGCCGGCGCGATTTTCCAGGCGTTCGGCGCTCAGCTCGTCGACGCCAAGGGCAACCTCACGGTCAAGACCGACGCGGTGCGGCAGGCTCTCGAATTCTACAAGAAGCTGATCCCGTTCCTGCCGCCGGATGTCGCGGCTTGGGACGACGCCTCGAACAACAAATGGCTGGTCTCCGGCAGCGGCGCGCTGATCATGAATCCGCCGAGCGCCTGGGCGGTCGCCAGGCGTGACGCGCCGCAGGTCGCCGAGCAATGCTGGACCCACGGCTTCCCGGCGGGACCGAAGGGCCGATTTGCGCCGTTCCTTCCGTTCTTCTGGAGCATCTGGAACTTCTCCAAGAACAAGGAAGCCGCCAAGAGCCTGCTGGTCCATCTGTCGCAACCGGCTTCGATCGAGAAGCTCGTGGCAGCCAGCGGCGGCTACGACCTGCCGGCGTTTGAGAAGCTGACCACCCTGAAGACGTGGGCGGAGGAAGGCCCGCCGAAGGGGACGCTCTACCACTATCCAAATCCGTACAAGCATCAAACGCTGTCGATCGCCGCGTCGCCGGCGCCTCCGAAGGTCGCCCAGCAGATCTACGCGCAGGCCATCCTGACCAAGATGTGCCTGAGATACCATCAGGGCGAAGCGATGGAAAAGACGCTGGCCTGGGCGGAAGGCGAGTGCGAAGGCTATCATGCGGAGCTGACGCGAGGATTTCGCCGCAATGGCGCGCACTGCAGTTGCGATGGCCGTTGCGGCGCGCATCCGTCAATGCCATTGCGTCAACGCGATCGAGGAGCCGGCGCGTGACGCCGGCTTCGTCGATACATCGAAACCGAGCTCTGAAATGAAACTGCGCGAGGAAGATGCATCATGGTTGATGTCGCATTTCAGCCGAACGGTGTCGCCGGCGCTGGAGGCGTACGCAAACGCTCCAGTCTACGGATCGCGCTGAAGCGGAAATCGACCGCAGCCTTTCTCATGACGCTGCCGCTGATCCTTCTGATCGCAATTCTGGTTATCTATCCCGCGTTCTATTCACTGCATCTGGCAACGCTGAACAAGTCGATGCAGCGCTTCGTCGGTCTCGGCAATTTCGAATTCCTGTTCAAGCGCGAAACCTTCTGGCTGGTGGTGAAGCAGTCGTGCATTTTCGCGATCACGGCCGTCGTCTTCAAGGCGCTGATCGGCTTCATCGTCGCGCATTTCGTCCACAACATTCCGGCCAAAGGGCCAGCGCAAGTGGCGCGGCATGCTGCTGGTGCCGTGGGTGATTCCGCCGGCGATGAGCACGCTGGCGTGGCTGTGGCTGTTCGACCCGTCCTACAGCGCCTTCAACTATACGCTGTCGTTTTTCGGCATCGGGCCGATTTCGTGGACCGGCGACGCCCGACTGGGCCCGCTTCTCGGTCATTCTGGTCAATATCTGGTATGGCGCCCCGTTCTTCATGATCATGTATCTGGCGTCGCTGAAATCGGTGCCCGAGCAGCTCTATGAAGCCGCCGCCATCGACGGCGCCAATTGGTGGCAGCGCATCTGGTACGTGACGCTGCCGATGATGCGCAACATCATCGCGATCACGACGCTGTTTTCGCTGATCGTCACCTTCGCGAACTTCGATATCGTGCGCATCCTCACCGCCGGCGGTCCGCTCGACCACACCCACATCTTCGCGACCTGGGCTTTCCGGATCGGTATCGAGGGCAGCGATATTCCGCTCGGCGCCAGCGTCTCGCTGTTCATGGTGCCGATCCTCGCGATCGCGGCGATCTTCATCCTGCGCGACATCAACAAACGCGGGAATGAAGCCTGATGGCAAGCACCGTAGTGATCGACAAGGCCGCGCCGACCCGCACGCGTCAAATATGGCAGCATGAGCCGCGACCGCACCTGGGCGCTGCGATGGTCGTACTTCTTCCTCACGCTGTTCGCGATCTTCTCGCTGGTGCCGCCGCTTTACATGCTGATCACCTCGCTCAAGACCAGCGCCGAGATTTCGGCGGCGACCAATCCGTGGTGGGTGTTTCATCCGACGCTGTCGAATTACGTCGGATTGCTGACATCGAACCAGTTCCTGACGTTCTTCCGGAACTCCGCGTTGGTCTCGATCTTCGTGGTGACGCATCACCATGCTGATCAGCGTGCCCGGCGGCGTTCGCGCTGGCGCGGATGCGGTTCTGGGGCTCGGCGACGCTCGCGACCGGCGTGTTCCTGACCTACCTCGATCCCTGACACGCTGCTGTTTCTTCCGCTGTTCAAGATGTTTCGCGGTGTTCGGCGACTGGACCGGGATCCAGCTGATCAACCGATGGTATGTGCTGTTGATCATCTATCCGACGCTGACCGTGCCGTTCTGCACCTGGATCATGATCGGCTATTTCGCGTCGATCCCGAAGGAACTCGACGAGGCCGCCATCATCGACGGCGCGTCATGGTTCCAGACGCTGACGCGCGATCTTTATTCCGGTCGCGCTGCCCGGCCTGATCGCCGCGACCATCTTCGCCTTCACGCGTCTCCTGGGCGCAATTTCTCTATCCGCTGGTGTTCACGACCTCGACCGATCAGCTGGTGCTGCCGGTCGGCATCATCACCACGCTGATCAAGGGTGACGTGTTCAACTGGGGACAGATCATGACCGGCGCCCTGCTCGGCGCCGCGCCGCCGCTGATCATCTACGCGTTCCTGATGGACTATTACATCGCCGGCCTGACCGCCGGCGCCACAAAGGGTTGAATCTCATGGCTGACGTGACGTTGCGTAAGGTTATCAAGCGTTACGACGAACGTCGAGGCGGTGCGCGGCATCGATCTCGACATCGCCGACCATGAGTTCGTCGTGCTGGTCGGGCCGTCGGGCTGCGGAAAATCGACCACGCTGCGGATGATCGCGGGGCTGGAGGATATCACCGACGGCGACATCATGATCGGGGGCGATGTCGTCAACGACGTGCCGCCGAAGGACCGCGACATCGCGATGGTGTTCCAGAATTACGCGCTTTATCCGCACATGACGGTGGCGGAAAACATGTCGTTCGGACTGCGCCTGAAACGCTATCCGAAGGCCGAGATCAAGACGCCGGATCGACGAAGCCGCCCGCATGCTCGACATCGTCCGAACTGGTCGACCGCAAGCCGAAGCAGTTGTCGGGCGGCCAGCGCCAGCGGGTCGCGATGGGCCGCGCCATCGTTCGCAACCCCAAGGTTTTCCTGTTCGACGAACCGCTGTCCAACCTCGACGCCAAGCTTCGGGTCCAGATGCGGATCGAAATCAAGAAGGTGCACCAGAAGGTCCGCACCACGACGGTCTACGTGACCCACGACCAGGTTGAGGCGATGACGCTCGCCGACAGGGTCGTGGTCATGAACCATGGCCGCATCGAGCAGATCGGGACGCCGAACGAGCTCTATCACAACCCGGCCACGCGCTTTGTCGCGGGCTTCATCGGCTCGCCGGCGATGAATTTCATGCCCTGCCGGCTGGAGGACGTCGCCGGCAAACTGCACATCCGGCTTGACCGACCGCATCGCCTTTCCGCTGCCGCCCGACGCGCGGCGAGATATCAGGCCGTCGCGCGAAACGAGAAATTGCTGCTCGGGCTTGCGGCCGGAACACATCACCGAAGCGAAAGCGCATCCGGAGCCGGGGTCGAGACCTTCGACGCGGTATTGGATGTGACCGAACCGATGGGCATGGAGACGCTGATCTATTTGCACGCTCGAAGGCGTAGCAGATCTGCGGGCGGGTCAATCCCAATGCCGGCGCCCGCGATGGCGGGCCGCTTCGATTGGCAGTGGACCTCAACAATATGCACCTGCTAAACGAGGGTCACCGGCGTCGTCATTTGACGGACGCACAACAAGAAAGCCAGGCCGCTGAGCAAGGCACTGGGCAAGGAACTGGGCAAGGACTGGGAATGGCGACCAACAAGAAGAAAATTTTCATCACGGAATCGATGTCGCAGCAGGGACGGGCTCTATTGAAGGAGCGGGACGACATCGAAATCGTCGAATTTCCCAACATGATCTCCGCGGGCGATTTCGAGGCCATGCTCAAGGCGCAGGCGCCGGTTCACGGCGTGGCGCTCGGCGGCACCCGTTTCGGCGAGCCGGAGCTCGAGGCGTCAAAGGACATGAAGGTGGTGACCCGGATCGGCGTCGGCTACGATGCCGTCGATGTTCCGGCGCTGAGCCGCCGCAAGATCCCGCTGATGGTGGCGGGCACCGCCAATTCTCCGTCGGTCGCGGAACAGGCGCTGTTCATGATGCTGACGCTGGCCAAGCGCGCGGTGGAAATGCATTCCATCGTCAAGGACGGCAATTGGGGCCATCGTCTCGGCAAACTGCCCTACGATTTGTTCGGCAAGACGGTTCTGATCGTCGGCTTCGGCCGCATCGGCACGCGCACCGCCAAACGTTGCCTCGCCATGGAAATGAACGTTCTCGATCTACGATCCCTACAAACCCGCCGCCGAGATCAAGGCGGCGGGCTGCGAGCCGGTCGCCGATCTCGATGCGGCGCTGCCGCGCGCCGATTTTGTCAGCATCCACTGCCCGAAGACGCCGGAGACGGTCGGCATGTTCAATGCGGCGCGGTTGAAGCGCATGAAGCGCGACGGCCTATCTGATCAACACCGCGCGCGGCGGAATCGTCGACGAGCCGGCGCTGTACGACGCGCTGGTATCAGGCAAGCTCGCAGGCGCCGGTCTCGATGTTTTCGAGCAGGAGCCGCCGCCTGCAGGCCATTCGCTGTTCGAACTTCCCAATGTCATCATGGCGCCGCACGTCGCCGGCGTCACGCGGGAAGCCGTCGACCGGATGAGCGAGCAAACCGCGCGCAATATCCTGAGCGCGCTCGACGGCGATCCGATCCGGCAGAACGTCATCAATCAGGACGTGCTCGGCTGAACCGAGCGCAATTGCTTCCAGCTTTCGCAATGACGTCGGCGGTTCTGCTGCTGCAGCACCGCGGGTATCAATATGGCCTTCAAGGAATACGGCAGCTATGACGGGTTAGGCCTCGCCGATCTCGTCCGCAAGAAGCAGGTCAGCGCCCGGGAATTGCTGGACGAGGCCGATCGCCCGCACCGCCAAGGTCGACCCGCAGATCAACGCAGTGGTCGTGAAGCATTACGATTATGCGCGAGCGGCAGATCGACAACGGGACTTCCGGACGGTCCCTTCACCGGCGTGCCGTTTCTGCTGAAGGATCTGGATATTCTCGAGGGCACGCGGACGACGTCGGGCGCCAGCGTCTACAAGGACAATGTCGCCGATCACACCGGCACCCTCGCCCAGCGCTTTCTCGATGCCGGGGTCACGATTTTCGGAAAAAGCTCCAGTCCGGAATTCGGCTTGATGCCGACCACCGGAGTCTCGGCTGTTCGGTCCGACCCGGAATCCCTGGAATCTCGCGCACTCGTCGGGCGGTTCGTCCGGCGGCGCCGGTGCGGCCGTTGCCGCGCGCATTCTTCCTGTCGCGCATGCCAGCGACGGCGGCGGTTCGATCCGCATTCCCGCCTCTGCCTCCGGCGTGTTCGGATTGAAACCGACCCGCGCGCGCAATCCGCTCGGTCCCGATCGCGGCGAAGGCTGGGCCGGGTTTTCCTGTGGCCATGTGCTGAGCATCAGCGTGCGCGACAGTGCCGCGATGCTGGACGCAATCCACGGACCCGAGCCATCGAGCCCCTATGTCGCGCCGCCGCCGGAGCGGCCTTTCGCGCAGGAGGTCGGACGCGATCCCGGCCGGCTGCGCATCGCCTTTACCGACAAATCGCCCTATGGCGACGCCATCGATCCCGAAATCGCAGCGGCGGTTCGCGGAAGTCGCAAGCCTGCTGGCCGGGCTCGGCCATCATGTCGAGGAGCGCGCGCCTGCGCTGGCCGCCGATCCGGCGGTGGCGATGTCGACAATCGTGAGCGCCAACACCGCGCTCAATGTGCGGCTTGCCGAACAGCGCTTTGGCCGCGCCATGACGGACGGCGATTTCGAGATATTGACGCTTGCAAGCGCGCACAACGCGCAAAAGACGACGCGCGACCGACTATGTCGGCAGCGCAACTCAGTGCATTCCAGATTTCGCGCGGACTGGCGACGTTCTTCGAGACCTGCGATGTATTCCTGTGCCCGACGCTTTGCTCGCCACCCGCTGCGCGATCGGCGAGCTCAACACGATGTCGGAGGATCTGTCGCATATCGCGCCCGATCCTGCGGCGCTATATGCCGGCAACCGCCATGTTCAACATGTCCGGCCAGCCCGCGATGTCGGTGCCGCTGGCATGGAATGCGGCCGGATTGCCGCTCGGCATGATGTTCGCCGCGCGCTTCGGCGACGAGGCGACGTTGTTCCGCTTGGCGGCCCAGCTCGAGCAGGAGCGGCCCTGGAAAGACAGATTGCCGCCCATTTGCGCGTAGATCGACAAAACTCAGCCGCATTCGAGGGCGAGGAATGGAATTCGGCGCCAACAGCGGAGCTCCCTGCTTCCGCGTATCGCGCAGTATCTGGAGGCTGAAATCTTGAGTCAAAGCGACCCGACCGATAACGTGCTCGCGGCCATTGCCAGCATCTTCGATCAAACGGCCCACCATCGCGAGCCGGAAAAGCCCGCGGTTGAGGAAACGAGCCGAGTCGCCCCCGAAATGGTCGAGGCCGGCGGTTATTCAGAAGACCGGTCCTGGCCCCATGGCCGCGATCCGTTTCAAATGGACGGTCCGCCGCGAGGCTCATGGCGAATACTTATGTCGACGAAACGATTGGCGAGAATTCCGCGCCTGTTGTCAGCGGGCCGTTGACGGGGGATGCCGCGATCCGGTCTGGTCGACGATCGCGAGAGCGAGGCGCGGCAGCGATTTGAGCAGCTCAAAAGCGAAATGACCGGACGGGCGCGCTGCGAACATGGTCCGCAAAGACGGCGGCGAAATGTAGCACGCTCGGGCTACGAGCTCTGCCGGAAGCTCGATAGCCGAACTCCCGTGTTTAGATAATGCTGTTGCCGCCGGATACGATCTGGCTTTCGCAGGAAATTGACCGCCTGTGCGGTCCTAAATTAGACTGCCGGCGACACCGCATTGAACCAGAACCGCTAAATTCACGACTCATACCATTGAGAGTGATGTAGGTCACGTTGCTGGAAACCTACTGAAGTGCAGGGTCGGGACTTGAGATCCTGCACCTGCTCAGGAGGTCAATGATGAAAAAGCTGTTTGCAATCGCCGCATTTCTGCTGGCGAGCACCGCCGCGCAGGCTCAGTACACACTTCGAATATGGCGGACGCACCATCCGCATCGATCCAGATCGTGGAACGGTTTCGATACCCGGCGTCTACGACAACACCGGGCACGCGGGCGGCGAACAACGCTCGCGCAGCGATCAGGACAGCGACCGTCCGCGCAAGCAGAGCGCCGCAGGAAGCGAAGATCGATCCGCAGGCGCCCGAGCAACGCCGAAACGCACCTGCGCTAGCGACCGAAGCAGGTCCCGGCGCCCGCGAGACACTTCGCCCGAGCCTTCAGCCGACCACGGCGCGTGCTGCGCCATCATCGGATACCATTACGTCAGACACAGTCCCCCTGCCAGCGCGCCTGCGCCGCAGGTTCAGCAGGATGCTGTCCCGGCCACCAGGAGGCCGGAACCGGCGCCTGTCGTCGCGACGGCTCCGCCGTCGGACCGGCGCCGAGCCAGCAGGCCCCCGCAATCACGGCCGCCCAGTCGGCAAACTCGCCGCTCGGCGTGTGGCTGACGGAAGAGAAAGAGGGCAAGGTCCGGATCGAGCAATGCGGCACCAATCTCTGCGGATATTCCGTCGACGCGAAGTCGAACCAGAACGGCGAACAAGTTCTGATCAACATGAAGCCCGGCAAGGATCCAAATGGAGCGGGCGAATTTACGATCCGAACACCGGCAGCACCTATGATTCGACGATCGCGCTGAAGGGTTCGGACAGCCTGCGGGTTCAGGGCTGCGCCTTCGGCGGCATGTTCTGCGGCGGCCAGACCTGGAGCCGGCTGAACTAAGCGCGTACTTGTAAGCACTGATCCATCAGCAACGCATTGGCCGATGTCTGCCTGGGGCCGCATGACGGTCCCCAAGGCAGACATTAGGCCGTCGCAGCAAGGCCCGGAGCGAATGCGCGCTCCACAGCGGCTGTTACTCGCTGCGGCAACAAAGTAGGCAGCGGCGCGGCTGGCGTCCACGTGTAGACGGGATGACGATTCAAAGGAAGAGTCCATCCCGCGCCAGCCGAGCCGGCCTTGAGTTGGCGATTGCAGGCACATGCCGGCGCTGAATGCCCGCCAACGCGAAGATGGAGGCGTTGCTGACGGTTCTCTACCGTCGCGCGCTGCAGGGCCGTCACGACGGGCATTCCGCCGCCGGGGCCGCCGCGGCGATCTCGGGCTTCCTGTGGCCGCCAAACGTCGTTTCATGGATCTTGCCGTCGACGATATGGATGCGCCGGTCGGCGCGCGCGGCCAGTGCCGCATCATGGGTGACGACCACCACGGTCTGGCCGTTGTCGGCGATATCGCGCAAGATGCCGAATACCTGCTGCGTCGAAGCGGTGTCGAGATTTCCCGTCGGCTCGTCGGCGACGATGATTTCGGGACGGTTGGCGAGCGCCCGCGCCAGCGCCACGCGTTGCCGCTGACCGCCGGAAAGCTGATTGGGGCGCTTGCCGGTCTGCTCGCCGAGACCGAGCGACGTCAGCAGGCTCATCGCTCTCTCGTTCATGTCCTTGGTTGACATCTTGCCATGCGCGCGCATCGGCAGCAGCACGTTGTCAAGCGCGGTGAATTCGGGAAGCAAGAAGTGGAACTGAAACACGAAGCCGCACTTGGTCAGACGAACGTCGGCGCGCTCGGTTTCCGATAATTTGGATGTTGCCTGGCCGCAGATGATGACCTCGCCTTCCGTGGGCGCATCGAGCAGTCCGAGCAAATAGAGCAGCGATGATTTCCCGGATCCCGAAGGGCCGGTGATCGCGAGAAATTCACCCTTCGCCACCGATAGATCGATGCCATTGACCAGGGTGTGCGTAGATGACGCCCTGGACGCGGCGGACCAGGTTCACGGTTTGCAGGCGCGACCTCGGTCGTGACGCGCCCCGGATAATTTCGACTGGATGCACCCGCGTCGCCTTGCGTGCCGGAAAGAAGGCTGCGACCGCGCAGCAGAGAATGGCAATTGCCGCCGGAGGCAAGATAATGCATCGGCGAATAGTAGATCTCGAGCGGCGTCGTCGCTCCGGTCAGCACGTTGAAGATGGTGATCTGAGACCAGCCGTAGCACAGCAGATATCCGAGAATCCATCCAAACAGGATCCTGACGGCTCCCATCATCATCGACTTCAATAATGAAAATCCGCCGCACCGAGTATTCTCGCATGCCCAGCGATTTCATGATCGCGATGTCGTGACGTTTTTCATGAGTGATGGTGGAAATGATATTGTACGTCGCAAATGATGAGCTCAGCAGCATGGCGCCCATCACCGTCAGCACGATGAAATCACGGGTAGCGAAGGCGCGACAGCAGATCGGCGTTGGCTTCCTGCCACGACACCGACTTGTATCCGATCTGGGCCTCGACTTGAGTGGCCACTTTCTGTGCGACCAGAGGATCGCTCAGCCGCAGCCGCAACTGATTGACAACTCCGTTCTGCCCCATGAGCGTCTGGGCCAGACTCATCAGCGAATAGATTTGCCCTTCGTCCGACACGCTTGATTCCCAGACCGGAAGATTCCGACCACCGTGGCTGAAATCTGGGTTCCCTCACCGCCTCGAGCAGAACCGTACTGCCATTTTTCACGGCGAGTTTCTGCGCCAGCGCCTCGCCGATGATGATTCCCGTTGGCCGCCTTCGACAGATCCGTAAGCTGGCCCTCGCGCATCTGCGTGGCGAGCTTGGAAACGCGAACTTCAAGCCGCGGATCAATGCCGACCAGGCTGACGCCGACCCGGGCTTCGCCGTGATTCACAATCGCCGTGGTCTTGACTGACGGCGCCACGTCGCCTGGCAACCACGACCTCAGCGAGGCCATGATGGCGTCCGGATATCGGATCCCGGGGCGCCGATTGACGTTTGCCACGTTCGACATTCCAACCGCGGCGTATTCCTGGTCCGCCGGCTGGCTGGGAACTGACCGACGCTCGTCACCGACCGTGACGTGGGGCATGGTATCGACCAGTTGCCGCAGAAAATCGATCTGCGAGCCCTGCATCAGGCCCGCCATCATGATGGTGAAGCCAACCCCCATCGCGACGCCGAACATGCCGACCAGCGTTTGTCGGACGCGGGTGCTCACATGAGTCACACGCAATGCTCAGCACAAGGTTCGTTGCCATGGGTTCTACCTGTATTTGCCGACGTTCCTGCGTGCATCATTAACAACAGGATCGACGTGAGCCGATATCGCGGAGGATATGACCGCATTATCGGCATCGGCAGAGCTGGTCACGATGGCGGCGGGTTCCCGGTCAGGAGCAGGACTGGAACTGGGACTCGGACTCGGAGTGACATCTGCGTGGAGCGTCCGTTGCCGGCTTGGCCGCCACGTTTTCGACGCGGACCCGCGTGCCGTCAGCCAAATCGGCACGTGCCGGTGACAGCACGGTCGTATCCTTCGACACGTTGCCGATGATCTCAACGTTACGGCTGCCGCAGATCCCGACCGTGACCGGGACACGCCGAATTTTTCCGTTACTGACGACCTGAACCGCATTGGCGGCAACGGCCTCGGCAGGCACCACAACCGCCGCCGCCTTTTCGCGATGGATGATGTTGACTTCCACCGTCATTCCTATCCGCAATGGCGTATCGCGTGGCAGCAGCAGATAGACACGAAAGGTCTTTCGCGTTGGATCGCCCTTTGGCGTGATTTGCGAGACCGTGGCCCGCAGAGCCTGCGCGGAGAAGGCCTCGGTTCGCAGGAATGCCTTCTGCCCCACGGCAATCCGGGTGATTTCTTCCTCGTTTATTTCAGCCACCACCTGCATCGGCGCCGGCGGGCCTACCCAAAACGGTACATCAGGTTGGCCCGACGATCTCACCGACCTCGCCATCGCGGCGCAGCACCATGCCATCCAATGGCGCGCGAAGCACGAGTGAATCGATGCGGGCTTTTTGGGCGCTGATCCGCGATTTGGATTGCTCGAATTGAGTAGAGCGTTGCTCGTATTCGGTCTTCGCAGCGTCGCCTCTTGTCGCGATCGCGCTTGGCGCGATCCAGATCGCGCTGCAAGTTGCTCATTGTTGATTTCCAGCTCATGGAGCGCGCTGACCTCTTCGGCGTCGTCCTGGCGGCCGAGAACTTGACCGACTTTGACGGCCTGGCCTTCGCAGCGGCAGAGTTCGACCAGCCGGCGCCTTTGAAGCGGTACGACCCTATGGCCCAGCGCTCCGGGCTCTACCGTTCCCGTTCCATAGACGGCCTCCGAAACCGGCCCAAGGGTAGCCACTCCCGTGGTTACCGTCGGGGGCTGAAAGTAGTCCGGATACATCAGATAGGCGCCACCTACGGCCGCAGCAGCAAGCACTGCAAGCACCGATCCAGACCAAACAAGACCGCGCGAGAACATCGGCTTCTCCTCAATCTCAAAAACCGAACCGCTTGCGCAGTCCGGAGGGTACGCGATCCAATAACGCGTCGATGTCGATTCTTCTTGTCGCCGGAGATGCGCGGCCCCTGGGAATTGCCAGGATCGGCGGCACTGCTGGTGGTGGTCGCCGGCGATGATTTCAGAAGCAGCCGAGGCCGGCGGCGCGACTGGCTGTCGCGTGTGAGACTGTCGGTCGGAGCCGGAGCAACGGCCGGCCTCGCTTAGCTCGGTACTGCATGCCAGCGGCCGGCTTCCGGCCTTGGCCCGATCGGTGTCCTCGCGCGTCATCCTGCCTTCCAGAACGCCCATGAGCTGACGACTTCCGTTCCGGAATTCCTCGACCCGGGTGCCGACTGAAACAATGTAAGCCCACTTATAGGCGTTGAGGTTGTCTTGCGGTACTGCCGCGCCCGACGGCGTAAATTCCGCTGAGAACCAGCATGGCATGCGAATGGCCGCTGGTCAGCGGCGCGTGAGAACCACCGGAACGCTTCTGCATCGGACCTCGGGCGCCCGACGCCCGCCGAATAAAGCGCGGCAAGATAAAACTGCGCGTCGCTGTCTCCCGGACTGCGCCGCCTCGCGAATAGCGATCCGCCATTTCCTTGTCGGATACCGTATCCGCTGCATAGGCAACGGAGCTCGCAAAGAGAGCGGCACCGCAAAGATTGCTAGAAAAGCTCGCTTCATGAAAATTCCCCAGCATCCCGTACGCGATAACCCAGCCTGTTGTTTTGCTGATGTTACCCGCGATCATTCATTAGCCCAAGGCCCGATCGCCTCATGTGGATTTCTATCACAGTCTCCGAGGAAGCGATCTGAGAGATTGATTGCGTCGGAACCAGGGAGCCCGCCATGGGAAACTTTTCGCAAAACATTGTTCGCCAGCCGCATCCTGGTGCTTCTGGGAATGTTAGCCGCCACGCCAGTTGCGGCCGCGACATTTGACGGCGCAGTGGAATGTGCAGATTGCCTCCGAGAACACCGCGTGCGGGCGGCGGAGCAACCATCTCGATCAGGAATCAACAATGGCCAGGTCAGATCGAGCAATCCGCTTGATGAAAGCATCCGGCCGTGTCGCCGATGCCGGCAACATCAGTGTGACCCTGACCAAAGCGGAATCAAGCGCGCGGTCGGGTCAGGTCACCTCGGCGCCACGTCAGGATCGGGTACCTGGCGCGGCGCGCTATGCTCCGGCACCTGGACCGCGCAGCTGTATCTAGCCGTCCGGCGCGAGACAGCTATACGCCGACTTTCGCGGCATATTCCGCGTCGGTCACCTGCTCCATCAGGTCGCATAATTTCCGTCCAGCGATTCCTGCATCGCGATGTGGATCATACCGTTGGTCGGCGAGCCGCCGTGCCAGTGCTTTTCGCCCGGCGGTATCCAGACAACGTCGCCCGGCCGGATCTCGCGTATCGGCCCGCCCTGGCTCTGAACCCGGCCGACGCCCGAGATCACATACAGCGTCTGGCCCAGCGGATGCGAGTGCCAGGCCGTGCGCGCGCCCGGCTCGAAGGATACGCGGGTCGAGACAATCCGCGCCGGGGCTTCGGCTGCGATGATCGGGTCCTGCCAGACCGTGCCGGTAAAATACTCTTTGGGCGCGAGCCGTGTCGGCCGCGAACCGGCGAGATGGATATTCATCGTGTTCCTCCTTCTTGAGCAAGAAATCCCTCATGGTGAGGAGGCGCTCTTGCGCCGTCTCGAACCAGGAGCGCCATCCATTCGAGACGCGGCTACGACGCCGCTCCTCCCGAGCGAGCGCAAACGCGCTCATCCGGGGATGAGGTCGGTTATTTCTTCGAAGCCGCGTAGCGCGCCTTGGTCTCGGCATTCATCGGATAGAGACCCGGCAGCACCGCGCCAGAGTTCACCTCGTTCGACGATCCAGGCTTCCATTCGCTCCTGCTCCGCACCCTCGGCCAGAATGAGGTCGAGAAATGCTTTGCGGAATGACCACGGCACCGTCCTGGTCGGCGACGATGATGTCGTCCGGGAAGATCGCGACGCCGCCGCAGCCGACCGGCTCGCCCCAGCCGACGAATGTCAGTCCGGCGACCGAGGGCGGGGCCGCAAAGCCGTCGCACCACACCGGCAAACCGGTGCCGAGCACGCCTTCGAGATCGCGCACGACGCCGTCGGTCACCAGCGCAGCTACCCGCGCTTGACCATGCGCGCGCACAGAATATCGCCGAAGATACCGGCGTCGGTGACGCCCATGGCGTCGACCACGGCGATGCAGCCCTCCGGCATGGCTTCGATCGCGGTCCGGGTCGAAATCGGCGACGACCATGATTCCGGCGTGGCCAGATCCTCCCGCGCGGGCACGAAGCGCAACGTAAAGGCCGGCCCGACCAGCCGCTTCTGTCCCGGCCGCAGCGGACGCGTCGCCGCGCAGCCAGACGTTTCCGCAGGCCCTTCTTGAGCAGGACCGTGGTGATGGTGGCGGTCGACACGTGCGAAAGGGTCTTGATCGCTTCGGGGGTCAGGGACATCGAACAGGTAGCTCCGGTTGTGGATTGATCGAAGGCGGGCGCATCTTGCGGGGCGCGGGCATCGCGTCAAGGTGTCGCCAGCTCACGGCTGAAGCCGCTGCATCGCATGGCGCGAATCACGCCGTCTTATCACGGCGATGCAGATTAATTTATTGAATTTGCAGGCTCGATTTGCGCGAAGCGAATTCCACTTCGCGCGCAAAACACGCTAGAGCTTGGCATCCGCCGACGCAGTTTGTGAGGCCATGGCCGCGACGCTATCCCCGCCCCGCCTTTTGCCGAGTGGCGACAGCGCCATCACGGTGGAATTCAGCCGCAACATCGACGACGCCGCGAACCAGCGGGTGCTGGCGCTCGATCGCGCGCTGGCGCGCGAGACCGATCGCCGGGCGTGACCGAGACCGTGCCGACCTATCGATCCGCTGCTGGTGCATTACGATCCCGTGCAGATCGATTTCGACAGCGCTGGGCGAAAGCTCCTCACGCTGGCGCAGCTGCCGGTTCCGCCAGCCGCGAACAACGCGGCGCTGGCGCATTCCCGTGGTTTATGGCGGCGAGCACGGCATCGATCTGGAGGATGTCGCCAAGGCGCTCAACACGACGCCCGACGATATCGTGGCGCGGCATGTCGCCGGCAACTACCGGGTCGCCATGATCGGGTTTACGCCGGGCTGGTCCTATCTCAGCGGCCTCCCGGACTCGCTGCGGATGCCGCGGCGGCTAAATCCACGGCTGCTGACGCCGGCCGGCACGATCTCGATCGGCGGCGTGCAGGCCGGCGTGCAATGCCTGGCCGGCTCCGAGCGGCTGGCATCTGCTGGGACGGACCGCGGTCCGGACCTACCAGCTGCATCGCGATCCGATCTTTCCTGCTGGAACCCGGGGATGCCGTGACGTTTACAGCCGTCGATGCCAAGACCTTCGCGGAGCAGGATCGCGCCGCGGAACGCCGGCGAGATCGTCGCCGAGTTGATGCCGTCATGAGCAAGCTCGTCATTTCAGCCATTGGTCCGGCGAGCTCGGTGCAGGACGGCGGCCGCCACGGCGCCCAGCGCTATGGCCTGACGCCGAGCGGGGCGATGGACCGACTGGCGCTCGCCGCTGCGAATAGTCTGGTCGGAAACGACGCTGTTCGCGGCGGCCATCGAAATCGGCCCGTTCGGCGCGGCGTTCACGGCGCGCGAAGGTGCGGTTCGCGTCGCGCTGGCCGGCGCTCGCGCAACGCCGACATCTCCGGGCGCGCCGTCGCGCTCGATACATCCGTGACGCCTGGCCGACGGCGAGACCCTGACGCTGGGCTTTGCCCGCGGCGGTTCGTTCAGCTACCTCGCGATCGAAGGCGGCATCGCGGGCGAGCCGATGTTCGGCAGCCTGGCGGTGAATGCGCGCGCCGGGCTCGGCAGCCCATATCCGCGCCCGCTGCAGGCGGCGACGAATTGCAGACGGCAGCCGCCAGCGGCGCGGCCGAGCACCGGATCGATCTTGCCGGCCTCTGCCGGACGCGCCGATCCGCGTGGTGATGGGTCCGCAGGACGACGAGTTCGGCGATGCAGCAAAAGCTGTTTCTCGACAGCGAATGGAAGATATCGGCGACCAGCGACCGCATGGGTTACCGGCTCGAAGGTCCCGTGATCAAAACATCTGCACGGTCACAACATCGTCTCCGACGGCACCGTGAACGGCAGCATCCAGGTGCCCGGCAATGGCCAGCCGATCGTGCTGATGCCGGACCGCGGCACCACCGGCGGCTATCCCAAGATCGCAACCGTGATTTCGGCCGATCTCGGACGGTTCGCGCAGATCCCCGCCGGCCGTGGCTTTCGTTTCAAGGCCGTCGGCATGGCCGAGGCGCAGGCTGAGGCGCGAAAATTCGCGGAAATGCTGCGCACCCTGCCCGACCGGCTGTCGAGCTATCGAGAATTTCGATCTCAACATCGAGGCGCTGCAAGATGCCAATGTCGCCGGCGCCGCGGTCAGCGCCGTCGATGCCGGAACGTGGCAAGTCCATCGCCGGCGGATGCGCGGGCGCACGACTAACGAAGGATCCACTCACACGCAAGCGGACACGACATCATGACAACATCGATCTCAACTGCGATCTCGGCGAAGGATTTGGCGCATGGGAAATGGGCAATGACGCCGCCATGATCGAGCTTGCCACATCGGTCAACATCGCCTGCGGCTTCCATGCCGGCGACGCCGACATCATGCGCAAGACCGTGGAGCTCGCGAAGGCGCGCGGCGTCAGCATCGGCGCCCATCCCGGCTACCGCGACCTGCACGGTTTCGGCCGCCGGCCGATTCCCGGCATGAAGGCCTCGGAGATCGAAAATCTGGTCGCCTACCAGATCGGCGCCTTGCAGGCGATCGCGACCGCGGCCGGCCACAAGGTCACCCACGTCAAGGCGCATGGCGCGCTGTCGAACGTCGCCTGCGAGGACGACATGACCGCGAAGGCGATCGCGTCCGCGATCAAGGCGGTCGATCCCAATCTGATTTTCGTGGTGCTCGCCAATTCAGCGCCTGGTGCAGGCCGGCGAAGCCGCCAACCTGCCGATGGTGCACGAGGTGTTCGCCGACCGCGCCTATGAAGACGACGGCTCGCTGGTGTCGCGCCGCAAACCCGGCGCGGTGCTGCATGATGCCAGGCAGATCGCCGCAGCGCGTGGTGCGGATGGTGCAGGACGGCGCCGTGGTGTCGGTCACGGGCAAGGTGATCAAGATGCGCACCGATACCGTGTGCATTCACGGCGACACGCCCGGCGCGGTCGATATCGCGCGCGGCGTGCGGCAGGCGTTGAAGGATGCGCGGTATCGAAGTGGCGCCGTTCAAGAACTGAGCGAATCTGACGCTCTTGCGCGTGCTCTAGGAACGGGTGAACCGACAGCGTGCCGAACACTGACGGCGGCGATGAAGCGCGAACGCGCCGTAGAGCGCGGCGGTATGCAAGCCGCGTTCCGGTCCGCGCCCGAGAGGAACGCGCATAAAGGTGCAGGCGGGCTTCCGCCGATAGTTCGCGCATAGTCGATCTCCAACGCAGCATGGGCTGCATATGGAATATCGTTCGCGCGCGGATGCAAGATGTCCGCCGAAATAGTGATACGAACGCTCCGGCGGACTCCATTTCGAGTGAAAAATTCTCTGCGCCGGATTTAGGCGAGAATTTTATTCGCCCGGATTTGAGCCGATTGGAACCGGTCAGTAAACGTCCTGCTGGAACCGGCCCTTCTTCTTGAGTTCCGCGACAAAACTGACGGCCTCGTCGGTCGAGCGCGCGCCGAACTGGGCGACGATATCGACCAGCGCGCGCTCGACGTCCTTGGCCATCCGCTTGGCGTCGCCGCAGATGTAGATGTTGGCGCCCTCGGCGAGCCAGGTCCACAACTCGCGGCCGACTTCGCGCATGCGGTCCTGCACGTAGAACTTCTTGTCGCCGTCGCGCGACCACGCCAGCGACAGTCGCGTCAGCAGGCCCGACGTCTTCATGGCGTTGAGTTCGTCGGCATAGAAGAAATCGCAGTCGCTGCGCTGATGGCCGAAGAACAGCCAGTTCTTGCCGGGCGCGCCGGTCGCGCGGCGATCGTGCAGGAAGGCGCGGAACGGCGCGATGCCGGTGCCCGGCCCGATCATGATGATCGGCGTCTTTGGATCCTGCGGCAGCGCGAAGCCATGGGCCTTCTGCACATAGACCTTCACCTCATCGCCGGGCTTGATGCGTTCGGCGAGGAAGGTCGAGGCCAGGCCAAGGCGCTTGCGCTTGTTGATGACGTAGCGCACGCAATCCACCGTCAGCGACAGTTTGCCCGGCGTCGCATTGTGCGACGACGAGATCGAATAGAGCCGCGGCTGCAACGGCTCCAGCGCCTCGACGAAGGCTTCCGGATGCGGCCGCACGTTGGAGAATTTCTGCAGCACCGCCATCACGTCGAGCGTCGCCGCGTCGCCATCGGGATCCTCGCCCTGCGCCAGCGCCCGCGCCTTCTCGCGCTGCGCGCCGCCGGTGAGGTAGGAGATCAGTTCGAACAGCGAATCCGGCGCCGGTGCGAGCGAGACGTCGTCGAGCAGCACCTCGCGCAAGGTCTTGCCGCGGACTTCGGTGGTGTGCGACGCGCCGAGCAAGGCAATGATCTGATCGACATTGCCGAGATCGTTGCGGGCGAAGATGCCGAAGGAATCGCCGACGACATAGTCGAGGCCGCAGCCCGACAGATCGAAGTCGATGTGCCAGGTTTCCTTTCCGATTTGCCCTTGTTGAGCAAGCGGCGCCCGACAGAATTTCGCCGGCGCCGGATTGTCGCGCGAACGCCCGGGCTCCGCCGACGACCGCGGGCGCAGCGCGGCAGGCGCGGCTGCAGGCGCCGATGACGGCGCGGCCGGCGCCTTGTCGATCTCCTCATAGAGCGACTTCAGCATCCGCGCGGTTTCCTTGCCGCCGGGGACGCAGAGGTTGAGCCGCGCTTCGCTCTTGCTCGCGATCGCGTCCGAATAGTCGTGGCAGTCGTAGCCGCACTGGCCGCAATCCTGCTGCGCCATCGCCGCCATCATGCGCCGCCGCAGCGGGCGGCCTTCCGCAAGCTTCATGCGGTCGGCAATCGGCATGGTCTGGTCGTGCCACGGCGCTTCGCCGTCATCGCCATCGCCGGCGGCGCTCTGCATGACGGCCGCGCCCTGCTCCGCCGACAGCGGCGTCGGCGCATCCGACAGCAATCCGGCAAAGAACCCGTTCAGCCAGGAGCGCTGCGCTTCGGAGAACGGCGCGCTCGAAGGAATGATCTCGATCTTTGGCGGAGGCGTGATCTGGTTCATGAGGACACCTGGCTTCAGCGCTGGGCATCGGCGAGCTTGCGCAGCGTCTCGCCGTCATGGCGGCGCGCAAAGGTCAGGAAGGTTTCTTCGGGCGAGGCGCGATGCGCGAGGTAGGCCTTCAGCAGCCGCTCGACAGTCTGCGGCGCGTCCTCCGCCTTGAGGTCGTGATAGACCTCCTGCCCGACATCGGCGTCCGGACCAAAGCCGCCGCCGGTGAACAGATGATAGCCCTCGACCGTGATCGACATCCTCGCCGACAGGCACCTTCGCGGCAATCAGGCCGATATCGCTGATGTAATGCTGCGCGCAGGAATGATGGCAGCCGGTGACGATGGATGTTGAGCGGCGTCTCGATGTTGACGCGCGGTTCGCACCAGTCGCCGATCTCGGCGGCATGACGCTTGGTATCGGACGCCGCGAACCGGCAGCCGGCATTGCCGGTGCAGGCGATCAGCCCGGCGCGGATTTGCGAGGCTTCGACCGCGAGCCCGATCTTCTTGATCGCGGCGATCGCAAGCTCGACGTTCTCGTCGCGCACGCCCGGGATCAGAAGGTTCTGCCAGACCGTCAGCCGGATATCGCCGTCGCCGAGGTCCTGCGCGATCTTTGCCAGCCCGCGCATCTGATCGCAGGTGACCTTGCCGAGCGGCAACGAGACGCCGATCCAGTTCAGCCCCTCCTGCTTCTGCTTGTGCACGCCGATATGCGCCATGCGGTCGAACGCCGGCCGCGGCGCCAGCGCTTCCGGCGGCACGCGGGTGAAGGGCTGGCCGAGCCGCTCCTCGACCAGGGCGAGGAATTTGTCATGCCCCATGCCGTCGAGCACGTATTTCAGCCGCGCCTTGTTGCGGCTGGTGCGGTCGCCGAGATCGATGAAGACGCGGACGATGGCGTCCGACACCCTGGTCGCGTCCGCCGGCTTGACGATGATGTCGCCGTATCTTGGCAAAATCCCTGTGGCCGGTGATGCCGCCGAGCCCCGAGGCGAAACCAGACGCCGGGCTCCGACGCCAAAACCGTCCTTCACCTCGACCGCCGAGAACGCGATGTCGTTGGTGTCTTCCAGCACCGCGATCTTGCCGGCGCCGTCGAAGGCGACGTTGAACTTGCGCGGCAGCCCGTACAGCGAGCGATCGTTGAGGATGTGGTAGTGCCACTCGCGGGCATATTCGCGGGTGTCCAGCAGTTCCTGCGGATCGATCCCGGCCGTCGGCGTGCCCGTGACGTTGCGGATGTTGTCGGCGCCGGTGCCGCGCGAGCACAGGCCGAGGTCCTGGATGCCTTCGATCAACGCCACCGCGTTCTTCGGCGGAATCTCGCGCACCTGCAAATTGGCGCGCGTGGTGACGTGGCAGAACGGTCCGCACAGTTTTTCGGCGAGATCGGCCAGGCCGGCGAACTGCCAGTGCTTCATGATGCCGTTCGGGATCCGCAACCGGCACATGTAGGGAATCCTGCGCCGGCGCCACATAGAACAGGCCGTAATAGCGCCAGCGGAAATTATCCGCAGGGTTCGGCGGCGCATTGTCGAGCGCCTGCTGCTTCAGCCGCGGATAGGCATCGAACGGATGCTCCTCGCGCTTGAATTTTTCCTGGTCGGCGAGCTTCTTGCCGGAGGCTGTGATCTTGTCCTGCGCCTTGATATGCGCGGCATCCGGTCCGCTCGGTTCGGCATTCGCCTTGCCGGCGTTACCGCCGCCGAGGCCGCGCCCCACCCGGCTGATCTGCAGCCCGGTGGTAAAGCCTTCGAGGTAGCGCTTCTGCTCGTCGGTAAAATCGACTGTAAGCGTTTCGATCTTCATGGTGCGCGACGAAGCTCCTGCGGCCACGAGTGGTGGCGTCAACGAAGTTGGGGGCGACCGCCTCTGAAACCGGCCCGGGCCTTGTGAGCCGGGCCTGGATTGAGCGGTCCGACCAGCTTCGTTGCTGCGGAAATCCATCTTGACGTGGGCCAGCAGGCATCGACGACGACCGGCCGCACTGCAACATACAAGTTGCGTGCCACACCGAGTCTCATAAAATATCGTTTGTATTTCAGATGGTTCCGAACAAGCCTCGAAACTATGAAGCCGGCTTCACTGCTGCATCTGAAGCAAATAGCCCAAGAATTAGGCGGCTGCGATAGGTGCCTAATATTTCTTCACTGAACAGTGCTGTCAGGGCTTCCAGCGGCCGATCCTGAAATGCCGCCAGATGGCCGGCGATGTCGCCGGGATCAAACGCGGGACCAGCAAAGGCGCCGATGGCGTCGGAAGCGCCCGCGGGCCTTGCCCTGATGGCCCATGGCGGCGTCGTAGAGGTCCGGCCTGAAGACGCCCATGGCGGTCCGGAGCGCGTCCGGCCGCATCGCCGTCTGACCCCAGCGCACCATCTGCGCGTAAAGCCAGGCGGCCTGCGCGGGATCAGGCCGGGCCGCGCCCTCGCGCCCGACCAGAAGATAGCGGCCGCTTCGCGCCGCTGGCCATCGGGTGAAATCTTCAGCCGGCCGTCGAGGGTGCGCTGGATCACCTCGGCGCCGACGCCGATCCGGTCGGGCCGCGCCAGGACATGCGCGGTCTCGGCGCGGTTTCCGGGATCCTCGATGTATTCGGCGGCGTGGGAAGCCGCCCGGACCAGGGCCAGCCAGCACCTCCGCATTCTTTTCCGACCAGCTTTGCCTGACCGCGAGAACCTTTTCTGCCGCGCGCACCAGGATGTCGGAGACGAAATGCAGGATGTGGCCGACGCCGAGATCGACCGCGACCGAATTCCAGGGCGCGCCGACGCAGAACGCATCGACATGGCCATTGGCGAGGCTGTCCACCATGTAGGGCGGCGGCAGCACCACCAGGCGAACGTCCTCGTCGGGATCGACCCCGCCTGCCGCCATCCAGAACCGAAGCTGGTAATTGTGGGTGGAGAACGGGAACGTCATGCCGAACGTCAGCGGTTCCGCGCCGCTCTTGCGCCTGTTGGCCACGACGCGCGCGAGCGCCAGTGCGGTGGCCATGGGATCGAGGGCATCGCCCTCGATCTCGCCCATGATTGCCGCATGCAGCGCCGGCGATACCGTGATCGCATTGCCGTTGAGGCCCAGATTGAATGGCGCCACGATCGGCACCTTGACGTGTCCGAGCCCGAGGCTCGAGGCGATCGCTACCGGCGCCAGCAAATGCGCGGCGTCGAACAGGCCGATATTGAGCTTGTCGCGGACATTGGACCACGACACTTCCCGCACCAGCGTGACGTCGAGCCCTTCGGCCGCCGCAAAGCCCTTGTCGACGGCGATGATCAGCGCGGCGGCGTCGACCAGCGGAATGAAACCGATATGCAGCGGTGTCGTCATTTCAACAGCTCCGAGGCGGTCAGGATCGACTGCGCGATCTCGCCGATCTTCTTTTTCTCGCGCATCGCCGTGGAGCGCATCAGTACATAGGCCTCGTCTTCGGTGAGGCCCTTCACCTTCATCAGGATTCCCTTGGCGCGGTCGATCACCTTGCGTTCCTCGAGCGCGGATTTGGTGCGATCGAGTTCGTCCTGCAGCTTCGAGAAGGCGTTGAAGCGGGAGATGCAGAGGTCGAGGATCGGCTTGATCCGCTCCTTCTTCAGGCCATCGACGATATAGGCGGAAACGCCGGCGTCGACGGAGGCCTGGATCGAGGCCGCATCGCTCTGGTCGACGAACATGGCGATCGGCCGCCGCACCGCGCGGCTGACCTGGAACATCTGTTCCAGCACGTCGCGGCTGGGGTTCTCCAGATCGATCAGGATGACGTCGGGATCCAGCGCGTAGATCCGCGCCAACAGGCTCTGCATTTCGCTGATATGCACGACGCCGGTAAAACCCGCCTCCCGCAATCCCTCCTCCAGGATCGCGGCCCGGATCGGGCTTTCGTCGACAATGACGATTTTCGGCGACGACTCAGCGCTCATCGATCAACTCTTAGCCCGGCCGGGCATCCATAGCACGTCAGAAGCCCCGCGCAAAGCCTTGTAATTATGGGCAATTGGGACTAGCTCGTGCGTATCAATCAGGCAGATTAGATATGCAACAGGCCGCCGCGCCCAAAGTCAGCTTTGTTTCGCTTGGGTGCCCCAAGGCGCTGGTGGATTCCGAGCGCATCATCACCCGGCTGCGCGCCGAAGGCTATGAGCTGGCCCGCAAGCATGACGGCGCCGACATCGTCATCGTCAACACCTGCGGCTTCCTCGACAGCGCCAAGCAGGAATCGCTCGGCGCCATCGGCGAGGCGATGGCCGAGAACGGCAAGGTCATCGTCACCGGCTGCATGGGCGCCGAGCCCGAGCAGATCGAGGCAGCCTATCCCGGCGTGCTGTCGATCACGGGCCCGCAGCAATATGAGAGCGTGCTGGAGGCGGTGCACCGCGCACTGCCGCCGGTCCACAACCCGCATCTCGATCTCGGTGCCGCCGCAGGGCGTCAAGCTGACGCCGCGGCACTACGCGCTATTTGAAGATTTCCGAAGGCTGCAACAACCGCTGCAGCTTCTGCATCATTCCAAAGCTGCGCGGCGACCTGGTGTCGCGCCCGGCCAATGACGTGCTGCGCGAGGCGGAAAAGCTCGTCGCCGCCGGCGTCAAGGAATTGCTGGTCATTTCGCAGGACACGCTCGGCCTATGGCGTCGATATCAAATATGCCGACAGCCCGTGGAAGGATCGCCAGGTCCGCGCCAAATTCTTCGACCTCGCCAAAGAACTCGGCGAACTCGGCGCCTGGGTGCGGCTGCAATATGTCTACCCCTACCCGCATGTCGACGAAGTCATCGGCCTGATGACCGAGGGCAAGGTTTTGCCCTATCTCGATATCCCCTTTCAGCATGCAAGCCCGGACGTGCTGCAAGGCCATGAAGCGTCCCGCCGCGCAGGAAAAGACGCTGGCGCGGATCCAGAAGTGGCGCGCGGAATGTCCTGACTTGACGCTGCGCTCGACCTTCATCGTCGGCTTCCCGGCGAAACCGATCCCGATTTTGCCTATCTGCTCGACTGGCTCGAAGAGGCCGAGATCGATCGTCTCGGCTGCTTCAAATACGAGCCGGTCGCGGGTGCGCCTTCGAACGCCATCGGCAACGCCGTGCCCGACGAAATCAAGCAGGAGCGCTGGAACGCGCTGATGGCGCGGCAGCAGAAAATCTCCGCGCGGCGCCTGAAGCGCAAGGTCGGCACCAGGCAGCAGATCATCATCGACGAGGTCGGCCCGACGGTCGCAAAGGGCCGTTCAAAGGCCGACGCGCCGCAGATCGACGGCGCGGTCTATCTGTCCAGCCGCCGCCCGCTGAAGGTCGGCGAGATCGTCACCGCGAAGATCGAGCGCGCGGACCAGTACGACCTGCACGGCAGCGTCGCGGGATTCTGAACCAAACGATCGTCGCTTGACACGGCCTGCCATCAGGCTGTATGGCCCATGCGCCATGAAACTGAACCGACCAACCGCCGCGCCTGCCTGCGTCGTCGCTCCAGCGACGATGGGTTGCGCCGTGTCCGACGACAACGCTGATCAACTAGTTCAGCAACGTTTTCGAGAAGGCCGCACCCTCAAAAGTGCGGCCTTCTTGCGTTTCGGCCTCGCCCTTTCACCCAACACCACCAGAGGAGATCGACATGACTGACGCCACCCATCCGTTCGACGCGCTGATGGAGATTACCGCTCGCCCGCCGGCTGGTGTTCGTCCGCGGTGCGGGCTCCTATCTCTGGGACGACTCCCGCAAGCGCTATCTCGACTTCGTGCAGGGCTGGGCCGTCAACGCGCTCGGCCATTCGCCGCCTGGTCGTTGCCGAAGCGCTTGCGGCGCAGGCCAAGCTGCTGCTGACGCCGAGCCCGGCCTTCTACAACGGTCCGAGCCTGCAAGCTCGCGCAAGGCGCTGGTCGAGAACAGCTGCTTCGATCAGGTTTCTTCGCCAATTCCAGGCGCGGAAGCCAATGAGGGCGCCATCAAGCTCGCGCGGAAATACGGCGCGAAATACAAGAACGGCGCGTTCGAAATCATCACCTTCGAAGGCGGCTTTCACGGCCGCACGCTCGCGACCATGTCGGCATCGGGCAAGAAGGCGTTCGAACCGCTGTTCGAGCCGAAAGTATCGGGCTTCCGCAAGGCCAAGCTCAACGACCTCGATCCAGTGAAGGCGCTGATCTCGGACAACACGGTCGCCGTGATGCTGGAGCCGATCCAGGGCGAAGCCGGCGTATGGCCGGCGACCGATCAATTCCTGCAGGAGCTGCGCGCGCTGACCAAAGAGCACGGCCTGCTGCTGATCGTCGACGAGATCCAGACCGGCATGGGCCGGACCGGAAAGCTGTTCCATTACGAACATGCCGGCATCGAGCCCGACATCATGACGCTCGGCAAGGGCATCGGCGGCGGCGTGCCGCTGGCGGCCCTGCTCGCGACCGACGCATGCGTCGTGCTTCGAACACGGCGACCAGGGCGGCACCTTCAACGGCAATCCGTTGATGTGCGCCGCGGGCTTGCCGTGCTCGAACACGTCGCCACGCCGGAATTCTTGAAAGCGGTGGCGGACGCCGGCCTGTTCCTGGAAAGCGAGTTGCAGAAACTGTCGGCGCGGCATGGCCTCGGCGAGGTGCGCGGCCGGGGTCTGTTGCTCGCGCTCGATCTCAAACTGCCGATCGGCGCCGCGATCGTGGCCGAGGCGCTTGCGGACGGCGTGCTCATCAACTCGCCGCAGCCCGATGCGCTGCGCTTCATGCCGGCGCTCAACGTCACACGCGAGGAGATATCGCTGATGATCGATTGCCTCGACGCGATTTTGGTCAAGGCAGGTGCGGCGCGAAGGGTGGCGTAGATTTCGCTGTCGTTCCGGGGCACGCGAAGCGTGAACCTCAGATGCGCAATTGCGCATCGGGGAACCTCGATGGTCCTGGCCCGTTCACGCTGCGCATGCCCCGGAATGACGGCGGAACTCTACGGCCGCAAGATCGCCGCCCCCGTCGTCGCCCTGCTCTCAAGCTCGGTATGCGCCTTGGCCGCATCCTTCAGCGCATAGGCGTGGTTGATCGGCACGTGGAGCTTGCCGTTGATCACGGCGGCGAACAGCGTGTCGGCGCCTTCGAGCAGTTCCTTGCGGGTAGCAGACGTAGTCGTTGAGCTTCGGCCGCGTCGCAAACAGCGAGCCGTGGTTGTTGAGCTTCGGCGAGCGCGAACGGCGGCACCGGGCCGGAGGCGTTGCCAAAACTCACGAACAGGCCGCGGGCCGCAGGCACGACAGCGAGCCCGGGAACGTGGTCTTGCCGACGCCGTCATAGACGACATCGCAGAGTTCGTTGCGGCTGATCTGTTTGACCCGCGCGACAAAATCTTCCTCGTTGTAGAGGATGACGTGGTCGCAGCCATTGGAAGCGCGAGGTCGGCCTTCGCCTTGAGCCCACGGTGCCGATCACATGCGCGCCGAGCGCCTTCGCCCACTGGCAGGCCAGCAGCCCGATGCCGCCCGCGGCGGCATGGATCAGCACGCGGTGGCCGGGCTCGACCTTGAAGGTCTTGTGCAGCAGGTACCAGACCGTCAGCCCCTTGAGCATCAGGACGGCGCCCTGCTCGTAGGTGATGTGGTCGGGCAGCTTGACCAGCTTGTCCGCCGGGATCACCCGCTCGCTGGCGTAGCCGCCGAGCGTGAAATAGCAGGCGACGCGATCGCCGGGGTGAAAATTGGTGACGCCCGGAGCCGACGGCCACGACCTCGCCGGCCGCCTCGTTTCCGGCGATGAACGGCAGCCCCGGCGCCTTGTAGAGGCCGGTGCGGAAATAGACGTCGATGAAATTCAGGCCGACGGCATGCTGACGGATGCGGACCTCGCCCGGTCCCGGCGCCGGCACGTCCACGTCCTCATACACCAGGGCTTCCGGACCCCCACCTTGTGCACGCGCACGGCCTTGGTCATGACAGTCTCTCCTCGGTATTTACTCAGGCGCCCAACTTGCATGCGAAACGAAGGCCATCGCCGCCGCCTTGTCAACTCGCCCGGCTCGAAACCGGCTACCTGGCGACCTTTCCGGCGGTTGCGCCTGGCGAGCACATTGAACAGTTCGACGGCCGCCGCAAACACGATGGCAAAGTAGATATAGCCGCGCGGGATGTGGAATTTGAATCCGTCCGCCACCAGCGCCACCCCGATCAGCACCAGGAACGCCAGCGCCAGCATCTTGGTGGTCGGATGATTGGCGACGAATTTGGAGACCGGCCCTGACGACACGTACATCACGAAACAGGCGATCACGACCGCCGCGACCATGATCTCGAGATCCTGCGCCATGCCGATCGCAGTGATGATCGAATCCAGCGAGAACACCATGTCGATGACGATGATCTGCATGATCACCCAGAAGAAAGCGCTGGCCTTCGGCTCATCGTCGCTTTCCGCCTCGCGCGCTTCCACCTCGGCATGAATCTCGTGGGTCGCCTTCGCGATCAGAAACATCCCGCCGCCGATCAGGATGATGTCGCGCCACGAAAACGCGAGGTCCTTCACCGTGATCACGGGTTGGGTCAGGCCAATCAGCCACACCAGCAGGCTGAGCAGCAGGATACGAAATACCAGCGCCAGCGCGAGCCCGATCTGCCGAGCCTGCTTCGCCTGCCGCTCGGGAATGCGCGAGACGATCACCGACAGAAAGATGACATTGTCGATGCCGAGCACGATTTCCAGCGCCGTCAATGTCAGCAGCGCCGCCCAGGCTTCCGGGCTGGTCAATAATTCCATCATGCCTTGAACGACCTTATTCGCCGGATCACCGCGTCACTTCCCACCATGTAGGCCGCGATGGCGCAAAGCCCGGCGACGATCGGAGCGCCCACGTTGAAGTCGCAGGCGATCGTATATATCGCAAGCGCGGCCCAGACGCCAAGCAGCCACAAGGTCAGCCAGCGCAGACGTACCACCCGGAACGGGTGCACCACATGAAACGGCGCGAATGTCAGCGCGATCAGAACGTGCAATGCCGAGGGTGGAGAGCGCCGGCGGCAAGTGCAGCAAGAACAAATAAAACGCCACGGCGTTCCACAGCGCCGGAAAGCCGCGGAAGTGATTGTCCGACGCCTTCATGCGCCGGTCGGCGAAATAGAGCGCGCCCGACACCATGATGCCGATGCCGAGCAGCGGCGCGGCCACCGGCAGCAGCATCCCGCTCGCGGTGATGGCATAGGCCGGAACGAAGACGTAGGTCACGAAATCGACGACGAGATCGAGCACCTCGCCCGACCAGTTCGGCTGCAACCGGACGACATCCAGCCTGCGCGCCAGCGGGCCGTCGATCGCGTCGATGATCAGGGCGACGCCGAGCCAGCCGAACATGTTGGCCCAGTGTTCGCGCACGGCCTCCAGCATCGCCAGCAACGCGATGCCGGCGCCCATCGCCGTGAAGATATGCACGGCGAATGCGGCGGTCCGCGTTCGGCTGGTCGCCGGGGCGGAAACTGGCTCGGCTGGTCTGGTCCATTGCTCCGGCAGTGCTATCAGGAATCGCTCCTGATTTGCATATCGGCGCTTGCGGCGTTCCGCCGCGCGATATGGGCGGAAACATTTCGGCCAGTTGATGGCTTGAAAATGCCGCCCGAACGTCAATTGTCCTGATATGAACGATGCATCGCAAATTTATGACACCGCCGTGATCGGCGGCGGCCGGCGGATTGACCGCGGCCATCGCGCTGGCCGCGACCGGCGCAAGAACCGCCCTGCTCGCCCGCCGCGTCCCCTATGCCGACAACCGCACCACGGCGCTGCTGGGGGCTTCCACCGATCTGCTCGAACGCCTGGAGGTCTGGTCCGCGCTGCCGCGACCAGGCCGCCGCCTTGCGGACCATGCGCCTCGTCGACGACACCGGCCGGCTGATCCGCGCGCCCGAGGTGCGGTTTTCCTCGGACGAGATCGGCCTCGAGCAATTCGGCTACAACATCGACAACCGCTCGCTGATGGTCGCCCTCGAAGAGCGTGCGGCTGAGCTTCCGAACCTGACCCGGTTTGACGATGAGGCGGCAACGATCGATCCGCAGGACGCGACCGTCATCATCCATACCGGCAAGGGCGAGCAGCTTGCCGCGCGGCTGGTGATCGGCGCCGACGGGCGGCAATCGCCTTCCCGCGCAGGCGGCCGGAATCGGGATCAGCCGGCGCGACCTGCATCAGTCGGCGCTGACGTTCAACATTTCCCATTCGCGGCCGCACAACAGCATCTCCACCGAGTTTCACACCCCGCAGGGTCCATGCGTGTTCGTGCCCCTGCCCGGCAACCGCTGCAGCGCGTGGTGTGGGTTTCGGCAGACCAGGGAAGCCGAGCGGCTGATGTCGCTCAGCGACGACGAATTGTCGGAGGCCGCGGAAACGCAGTCGCACTCCATTCTCGGCCGCGTCCAGGTCGAAGCCGGGCGCAACGTGTTTGCCGCTGACGATCGAGCGTCCCGACCAATTCGCCAGCCATCGTGTCGCGCTGGTCGGCGAATCCGCCCATGTGGTGCCGCCGATCGGCGCGCAGGGCCTCAACATGGGATTGCGCGACGCGGCCGATATCGCCGATATCGCAGGCAATGCAATCTCGCTCGGGGAGGATCCGGGGTCGCCGGCGGTGCTGGCGCGCTATCAATCCGCCCGCCGCGCCGACGTCGCGAGCCGGCTGATTGCCATCGATGTCTGCCAACCGCTCGCTGCTCAGCGATTTCCTGGCATGCAATCGCTGCGCGCGGCGGGCATGCATCTGCTTGGCTCGTTCGGCCCGCTGCGGCGGCTCGCGATGCGCGAGGGGCTGGCGCCGACCTGGAAGCGCGTGCAGCCGTAGAACGCGCTCCCAGGCTGCGATACCTGTTACGGAAACACCAGCCGTCCGCTCTGAATGAACCACATCACGCTGGTCAGCGTGACCACGGAGGCAAAGGTCCCGATCAGGACGGCGACGGACGCCGGCTCGATCCAGGTGTTGTTCTGCCGGGCGATCACGAACACGTTCAGCGCCGGCGGCAGCGCTGCCATCAAGACCGCGGTCGCCGCCCAGGGCTGCGCGAACGGCCCGAACAGCAGCATCAAGCCGAACACGATCAGCGGATGGATCAGCAGCTTGATCGCGATCACGCCGGGCACTTCCCAGGGCACGCGATCGAACGGGCGCAGCGCCACGGTGACGCCGAGCACGAACAGCGCGGTCGGCGCCGCGGCGTTCTGCAGAAACAGCAGCGTTCGGTCGAGCGCGGCCGGCAACGGAATATGGAAGGCCGCGACGAGAGCTCCCAGCAACGGCCGACATGATCAGCGGGTTCAGCACGATCTGCCGCGCGGCGACGCCGATCGCATGCAGGAACGACGGGTGCTCGCGATCGGTCAGCGCCATCAACAGCGGCACGATCGAGAACAGGAAAATGCTGTCGCAGCAGAAGATCAGCGCGGTCGGCGCCGCCGCCTTGGCGCCGAGCACCGCCAGCGCCAGCCCGGGACCCATATAGCCGATATTGCCGTAAGCGCCGGCAAGGCCCGCGCATGGTCGCCTTGCGCAGCGACAGTTCGCCGATGATGCGGCCCTGCCACCATGGCAAGGACGAAGGCGCTTACGGTCGCAAGCGTGGTTGCGACCAGGAATGGCGGATTGTTCAGTTCCGAAAATGGCGTCTCCGACATGATGCGGAACAGCAACGCCGGCAGCGAAACGTACAGCAGGAAGAAGTTCATCCAGGCGAGGCCCGATTCCGGCAGGCCCCTGGTCTTGCCGCAGGCAAAGCCGATGAAGATCAGGCCGAAATAGGGAAGCGCGAGGTTGAGGATATCGACCATCTCGAAACGTCTTTTCGTCAGTGATTTCGGGCGGCATGGCGCCGGACGCGGCCAGCCACACGTAAAGGTTAATTCGCACCTATTGCCCCTAGCATCGGCCACAATCATGGTCTATTCGACGGGACTATGATCAAAGCGCGCACCGCCAAATTTCAGATCGGGCAGATTGTCCGCCACCGGGTGTTTTCGTTCCGGGGCGTGATTTTCGATATCGATCCGGAATTCAACAACACCGAGGAATGGTGGTTGTCGATCCCCGAGGAGGTCCGGCCGCACAAGGACCAGCCGTTCTATCACCTGCTCGCGGAGAATTCGGAGTCCGAATACGTCGCCTATGTCTCCGAACAGAACCTGCTGCCCGACGATTCCGGCGAGCCGATCCGGCATTCGCAGGTGGCCTGAGATTTTTGTGAAGGACAAGTCCGGGCGGCTACCGCCCGCGCAATCCGTCGCTCGAACTAGCAATCTCTTGACCGCAATGAAAAAGGCGCCCTGCTCGGGCGCCTTTGTGTTTTGTCGACCGACGCGCGCGTTTACTTCGCGGCCGGATTGGCCGCCGACACCCGCTCCCTCGAGCTTCTTGCGCTGCTCTTCAGCCCGCTTCTGCAGCTCTTCCTGCAGCTTCTTCTGGTTTTCCTCGAACTCCTTCGGATCGGTCGGCGGACCGTCATAGGCCTTGGCGAATTCGCCCGCCGAGCGGCAGCGGCAGCGTCAGCGGCGCGCCGTTGGAATTGATCGCCTGAACAACGAGGTTCTGGCCCTTCTTCAGGCTGGCGATCAGCTCCAGGCGTCGCTTCGTAGTCGGACATGCAACCGTTCTGCGAAGCAGATGACGTAGGGGCTCTGCAGCGGCGCATTGCTGTCGACGATGATCCGGGTGCCGTGCACGAGCTGCATGCCGAGCGGCAGCGTCACGCGCAGCAGCTTCTTCGGCTCGCCTTCCGGCTCGATGATGACGGCGGCGATGACGGGCTGGCCCGACTCGATGCGGCCGTCCTTGCCGGTGAAGCAGACCTGCTTGGCGCCGGCTTCCTGACCCTTCGAGGCAGAACTTGGTCCAGGGCGCGTAGATCAGCTGGACCTGCTGTTCCGGCGGCTGGGCAGCGGCGGCGAGGCGAGCCGCCTGGCCGGGGGCCTGCGCGCTGCCGGGCGGAGCCGGGGCAGCCTTGGGAGCAGCCTTCGGCGCGGCCGCTGGCGCGGCGTGAGCCGCGGGCGCGCCAGGGCGCCGGCGCGGGCTGCTGGGCCTGCGCGCCCGGAAGCGATCAACGCTGCCGACAATGCCGAGGCCGCCAACAGGGCTGAAAGCTCGCCCACGCGGCCGGATCGACGCGGCCAAGATACGGAAATTCATTGCGGAAAACCCTTTCTGAACGGCAGCGCCCGAAACCGCTGCAGGCACCGACACCTAGCCGTTTGAGGCGGCTGTCTCGCTAGTCAATTGAGGCGGATACGTGACAGGCGTGCCGCCTGATCAATTGCCCGCCTTCAATACAGCGGCGGGCGAAAAGATCAATGCCGACAAGCATCTTTGGCAGCCCCCGACGGTCCGGGCCCGAAGCCTATGGTAAAGCTCTCGGGTGCGCATTTTCAGAATCAAATCCGTGCGCCGCCTATGACCGCCTGCGAGGCGTATCGCGGCTGCGTGCTGTTGGTCCTGTGTCGCCCTCGCGCTCGGTGTAGCGTCGCTCGCCGGCCGGCTTGGCGGCAGCCGAGGAAGCTACGCGCTGGCGATGCACGGCGCACCGGCCCTTCCGCCGACTTCACCGCACATGCCCTATGCCAATCCCGATGCGCCGAAGGGCGGCCGGCTGGTCTGGGGCCTGCTCGGAACCTTCGACAGCCTCAATCCGCTGATCGTCCGCGGCATCGCCGTGCAGCAGATCAGGGGCTATGTGGTCGAGAGCCTGATGGCGCGCGGCAATGACGAGGCTTTCACGCTCTATGGCCTGCTGGCCAAAAGCGTCGAGACCGACGACGCGCAGAAGCTACGTCACCTTCCATCTCGACCCCACGGCGCGCTTCTCCGACGGCAAGCCGGTCACGGCCGACGACGTGTCTGTTTTCCTGGGAGCTGCTGCGCGACAAGGGCCGCCCCAACCATCGGCAGTATTATTCCAAGGTCGCAAAGGCCGAGGCGCCCGACCCGCTCACGGTGCGGTTCGATCTTCGGCGGCGCCAATGACCGCGAACTGCCGCTGATCCTCGGCCTGATGCCGGTGCTTGCCGCGGCACGCGGTCGATCCCGCGACGTTCGAGGAAACCACGATGACCGGGCCGATCGGCTCCGGCCCCTACCGCGTCAGCGCGGTCAAGCCGGCGCCGAGCGTCGACGCTGACGCGCAATCCCGATTACTGGGGCCGCGACCTGCCGGTCAATCGTGGCTTGTGGAACTTCGACGAGATCAGGCTCGACTTCTATCGCGAGTCCAACGGCCAGTTCGAAGCGTTCAAGCGCGGCCTCTATGACTTTCGCGTCGAGACACGAGCCGCTGCGCTGGCACGACGGCTATGATTTTCCGGCGGCCCGCAGCGGCGAAGTGATCCGCGATACCATCAAGACCGGCATGCCGCAGCCGTCGGAATTTCTGGTGTTCAACACCGCGGCGTCCGATGTTTTCCGATATCCGCGTACGTCAGGCGCTGACGCTGCTGTTCGATTTCGAGTGGATCAACCGCAATTACTTCTTCGGGCTCTATACGCGCTCAGGCGGGCTATCTTCGCCGGTTCCGGAACTGTCCGCCTATGGCCGGCCGGCCGACGATCGCGAGCGCGAGCTGTTGAAACCGTTTGCCGACGCGCACATCCCGGCCGGACATTCTCGACGGCAGCTACCGCCTGCCCGTCACCGACGGATCGGGCCGCGATCGGCACGACGCTGCGCAGCGCGCTCAAGTTGCTGTCCGAAGCCGGCTACGATCTCGACGGAACCGTGCTGCGGCAGCGTGCGACCAAAACGCCCCTCACCTTCGAAATCCTGGTGACGACACGCGATCAGGAGCGGATCGCGCTGGCCTATCAGCGCGACCTCAAGCGCGCCGGCATCGAGGCCAGCGTTCGCGCGGTCGATCCCGTGCAGTTCGACCAGCGCCGGCTCGGCTACGAGTTCGACATGATCCAGAACCGCTGGGATCAGTCGCTGTCGCCCGGCAACGAGCAGTCCTTCTACTGGGGCAGCCAGGCCGCCGACATCCCGGCACGCGCAACTACATGGGCGCCAAGGATCCCGCCATCGACGCCCTGATCGCGGCGCTGCTGGAGGCGCGCGAGCGCCCGGCCTTCGTCTCGGCGGTGCGGGCGCTCGACCGCGACCTGATGTCCGGCTTCTACGCTATCCCGTTGTTTAACGTGCAGGAGCAATGGATCGCGCGCTGGAATCGGATAGAACGGCCTGTAGCGACCGCGTTGACCGGCTATCTGCCGGAAACCTGGTGGCAGAAGGGAACGGAAGTGAACTCACCAAGTGATGCAACTGGCAGAGCGAAACGCCGTGACCCAGCCCACCGCTTCGCCAACGCTCGATGCCCTGTTCAAACGCGATCCTGGCGCGACAGCCGGATGCGCTGGCGCTGGTCGATCCCCTCAACAAGCAGCGCGTCACCGGCCAGCCGCCGAAGCGCCTGACCTTCGCGCAGGCCGACCGCGCGATCTCGGCGCTGGCGGCGCATTTCATCGAATCCGGCTTGCCGTCCAATTCCGTGATCGCGGTTCAGCTGCCCAACACCATCGAATTCGCGCTCACCGTGCTTGGCCGCCATCCGCGCCGGCCTCGTCGTCGCGGTGCTGCCGCTGCTCTGGCGGCAGGCGGAATTGACCGTGGCGCTCAACCGCACCGCCGCGCGCGGCGATCGTGACCATCGAGCCGGGTCGACGGCGTCGTCTATGCCGATCTCGCCATGAACGCCGCCGCCGAAGCGTTTCTCGATCCGCCATGTCTGCGGCTTCGGCAACGATCTGCCCGAAGGCATGGCCTCGCTCGACAACGCAATCTTCCGGGAATCCCCGACCATCGCGCGCCGTGATCCAGGACGGCCGCAAGGCGGCGCTGATTTCGTTCGACGTCACCGCCGACGGCTTCCGGCCGGTGCCGCGCGCCCATCTCGGCCTGATTGCCGGCGGCCTCGCAATGTCGCTCGAAAGCGACGTGCCGCAAGGCGCAGACCGTCCTGTCGGCCTTCTCGCCGATGTCGTTTGCGGGCCTCGCTTCGTCGCTCGCGGTATGGCTGCTGTCGGGCGGAACGCTGGTGCTGCACCATCCGTTCGACGAGGAGGCGCTGGAACAGCAGATCAACGAGCAGGCCTGCGATACGCTGATTGCACCGGCTCAACTGGCGCTGCGGCTGGACGAGACTCGACCTCGCGGCGCGGACTGCCAAGCCTGCGCAATGTCGATCGGCCTGTGGCGCACGCCGGAACAGGTCGGCTCCAGCGCGTGCTGGACCGCGCAACAGGCGAAGCTGACGGATGTCTATCTGTTCGGCGAGGCCGGATTGTTCGGCGCGCGCCGGATCGCGGAGGACGGCTCGCCGGCCCTGATCAAGCCGGGCCCCACGGCGCGCCGCGCGAGTTGCCGGGATCGTCGATCGCGGGCGAGATCCTGCTGACGCCGCGCGGCACGCTTGGGATTGCGCGGGCCGATGGTTGCCGGTCGCGGCCTACGCACCGCCGCCGCCGCCGAGCGACTTCCGATCGCACCGCCGCCGCGCGACTACGTCGATACGGATTATGCCGCGCACGGCTCGACCGCGTCGACCGGCGCGATCAACATCACCGCGCCGCCTTCCGGCGTCATGGCGGTCGGCGGCTACCGCTTCCTCGGCGCAGGACCTGCAGGAATGGGCGCAGGCGGCTCGGACAGGGCGCGCTGTTGACGGCGCTGCCGGACCGCCTCAGTCGGCCACCGCCATCGCCGGCCGCGCGCCTGGACAATGCCGCGCCCGCGACGCGCTGACGGAACTCGGGCTTAACCCGTTGATGGTGGAAGCTTTTCGCGATCGGTCGCAACGCTGGTCTGAGAGCAATCCGGCTAGTGCTGCGTTGACGCCGCATTAAGCCGGGCAAACTAGGATCGTGCGCTCACTGATGCGCGCCTTGATCCGAGTTCCAGCATGTCCCAGCAAGGCCCGATCCTCGTCGTCGTCCGACCGCCGAACGGCCGTCCTTTGCCGCCGCGCTCGACGACGCCGAGGCTGTTTCCGGTGGTCGAGACCGAATGGGCCGACGCGCGTGCACGCCGTCGAGCAGGTGCGGCCGGCCGCGGTCGCTGGCTGCGACGTCCGACACCGATGAAGCCGGCGCTTGCGGCGCTGGCAGCGCGGGTCGCGCGCGCGCCAGCCCTATCTGCCGCTGATCGCCGTCGATCCCGGATACGCGTGCTGCCCGACAACGCCATTCCGCTTCTTTCAGGCGCAGGGCAACTCCGACCGCAGCTCGATCGTCTGCGGCTCGCGCTGCCGGCGCTGCGCGTGCGGTCGCTGCATGCGACTGTGATGCGCCGGCATGGTCCCGGCCACGCGCCGATCACGCTGGTCGGATATCGATGCCGGCCGCGACGCGCACCGTGCTGCTGATCGGCCGCGGCGCGCGCCTATCCCGACGCTTTCGGTCGTCGCTCGGCGAGCGGACCGGCGTGGTCGGCGCGCTCAGCATCGAGGCGGCCGCGAAACATCTCAACGTCGCGCGACATCGACGGCATCGTGCTCGGCGAAGGTTTTAGCCCGCGCGTGATCGACGCCTTCCTCACCGTGCTGACGGAGGACGCCCGTTTCCGCAACCTGCCCGTCGTCGTGACGGCAGTCGATCTGGCGCCTGGCTACGATCTGCCGAACCTCGAGATCGTCTCGCGGCGATCACCGCCCAGGTGGTCGCGACGGCGCTGCCGCTGATCCGCCAGCACGCCTTCGAGGCGCATTTGAGCCGCACGCTGAACGCCATCGATCGCCGACGGCCTGATCGACGCGCGCACCGGCCTGCTCACTCCGGCAGCCTTCGACGCGACTTTGCCAGCGCCGTCTACCAGACGCAGCAGCGCGGCGGCGGATTGTCGGTCGCACGCTTTGCCTTCGATCCCGCACATCCCGCGCGCCCAGTTCGACGGCGCGCGGATCATCAGCCGCCTGATGCGGCAGATGGATTTCGGCGCCGCCCTGGAGGACGGCTCGGTCGTCGTGGTCTTTGCCGAAACCGACCTGCAAGACGGCGCACACTGATCGCGCGGCGGCTGTCGCAGCGTGATGCGCCATACCAGCCACGGCAAACGCGACGCACGCGCGGAGCCGGGCTGTCACGCGTCGCAACGCTGCTGCCGAGCGATTCCGGCGAAAGTCGCTGCTGGCGCGGCTGTAGCGACGAGGCTCGTCGCGCCGCGTCGTGATTGTTCCGCAAATATCCGACGGAACATCTCCTCTGCGTCCTCGCATTGTACGATCAGCACAATCTGCACTGGAGGAGAACAACATGAAGAAACTTGCACTGACCGCCGCGTCGCTGGCGCATGCTGGCAACAGCCGCCGGCGTCGGCTGAAGATCGCCAGGAAGACATGCGACCACCGGCACCGCGACCGGCCGAAGCCAAGTCC